>Ga0209187_1000168_pt1 | contig 142161 bp, 134 predicted proteins | sample BantaG_FD_187430 | JGI IMG/M metagenome (GOLD analysis project Ga0209187, IMG submission 187430) | Marine algal microbial communities from Bantry Bay, Ireland - BantryBay_4 metaG (SPAdes) (version 2) | ecosystem: Host-associated > Algae > Red algae > Unclassified | place: Bantry Bay, Ireland...
CTCCCCAGAAAAGCTTCAGTGGGTAATAAAAAAACTGGACATCAAAGACGGAGAGCTGATAGATAAAAAATCACACAACCAAGAGGTTGCCTGACTATGGCTCATCCACAACTTTCTGCGGTTTCTCACTTTTGATTTATTGAACACTCTATTACGATACGATCGAGCTCTTTAGAATTTTCTCTAGCACTACCAGAAAAATCAGTTCTCTCAATCTTTTCTACAAAACAACTTTGGGCTGTTGTTATCTGACCATAAGGAACATTACCCCTACAAAGAGTAGACTCTCTAATAAAACCAATGTTATACTTTTTCACTTTTTCAAAACAAGAAATACTTGCATTTGCATCAATAACTCCATGACATAAGTGCAAAGCCATTTTCTTTTCCTTATATTCTGGATTAACATCTTTAAGCGCTTCCTCTATATTAGTTCTAACAGAAACGAAACAAACCTTATATTCTGTTAATGAGAAAGAGTTCTCACAAATACGAGTTTTTTCCTTTAAAATTTTAACCGTGTCGTTTTTATCTATTTTTCTATAACTAAGATAATTAGCAAGGAAAACGGACTGTTCAGGTGAATCTAATTTATTCATGCAGGTATTAAAACCTTCCTGTTCAATAACCTCTCCAGTTGAATCTACAAAAGAAAAGTTATTTGGAACATGAACTTTGCTAAACCCAGAAGCAGCGCTGAAGATGATTGTAAGAGCGAAACAGAGTCTTAATGGAGTTGTCTTCATTGAGCGCTATTTTAACAGAATTGACTCTTGAGAGCGATAGAAAAAAGTCCCTCAGAAGGCCTGAAGAGAGCAATTGACATAAAATTGAAGAAAGGTCAACGAAAGGGAGGTGCCCTTTATTTAACTTTTCTAATGGTACATTTTGTAACAATTCTGTCGAGCTCAGAAGATACTTCCTTAATGCTTAAATCAATAAACTCTACCTTCCTATATTCATCAAGAAAACAAAACTCTGCAGGAGCGGTACCGTTTTGCGTAAAAGGAACATTGCCTCTGCACAAAACAATCTCTCTCACCATTCCTATATTAAATTTTTTCACCGTCTCAACACATCTAACAGTAGCCGAAGCACTGAGGACTCCTTCACAAAGTTGAAACGCCATTTTTTTTAGCTTGTACTCAGGGTCACTGTCAGAAAACCTCTTTTCAATATTTGTTTTAGCTGAAATATGACACTTGACATAATCATCTAAAGAATAAGAATTTTCGCAAATATAATCTTTTACTTTTTGAACCTTTTTTGTATTTGATTGATCAAAATCCAAGTAACGCAAAAAACTATTCAAAAAAGCAGAATAATTAGTAGAGTTAATTTTATGGGAACAAGTCTCAAAGTCTTCAAGCTTTTCTGTTGCTTGATAGCCTGCTGGCACCAAAACATAACTAAACCCAGAAGCAGCGCTGAAGATGATTGTAAGAGCGAAACAGAGTCTTAATGTTATTGTATTCATTGAACGCTATGTTAACAGAATTGACTCTTTAAATCGATAAAAAAAGCTGTTCCGATTCGTGAAAATCTAAAAATCAGTACTGACTCAAACATTTTTTAATGACTTCACCGTGAAAAGCTTTTGTAGCTTCAGGAGTTGATTTCGGGTACCTATTTTCAGATTTAGCTTTCAAAATTTCAGAAGCAACACAAAAATCTACTGTATCTGATTTTTCCAATCCTCGACACGCCTTAACGGAATTAATAATATCTACTCGTTTTCCTCTAAGCATTTCAAAACAACTCATAGTTGCATCGGCATTCACAACTCCACGACATAAATATTTAGTGAGACGCAACTCTCTATATTTATCAACAACTTCTTCAAGGTAAACACTTTGCAAAAAACAAGATTTATACGCTTCGAAGCTTGCAGAGTTTTCAGCAGCTTTTTCAGCCTCCAGTCTAAAAGAAGAATTACTAAAGTTAGAATCTTTAGAAAAGTAGAACCTTATTTCTTTATCTGCAAGAATCTTGGAAACAATCTTTTTTTCAGTTTCCTTATAAGAAACCTCTTTATTTGCATTTTTAGAACGCTTGTCAGAAAATCCAGAAGCAGCGCTGAAGATGACCATCAAAGCTAAAAATCTACTTGCAGGTGAGTTCATAGAAGCCCTCCTCCGATAGCGCACTTTTTCACAATACTATCTAGTTTTTTACCGTTCGCTAATCTGTCTTCTGAAAACAACGTTTTACGGCGTTCTTCAATAAAACATAGTTCAGCCGGGACAAAGCTCGTTTGACCAAAAGGCACGTTTCCACGACATAAGACAACTTCACGAATCATGCCTAGTTTAAATTTTTTAACGGCTTGAACACATCCTATTGTTGCCGAAGCATGAAGCACTCCTTTGCACAAATGATATGCCAATTTTTTTTCTTCGTATTCTGGGCTATGGGATTTCAGCTTATTTTCTAAATTCGTTACAGCTGAATTAAAACAGCTTTTATATTCAAAAGCCGAATAAGAATTCTCACAAATAGCTAACTTTCTACTCTGAACCTCAACAACGTTGCTACTCTTCAAACTGAGGTAGCTGACATAGTTACTTAAAAATGAACGAAATGCAATTGAGTCTAGTTCAGCCAGGCAAGCGTTTGTGCTCTCAGGGTGTAAAGCTTCACCGGAAATAGAAACTGGCTTGTAACCAATGGGAATATGAACCTCTCCAAACCCAGAGGTAGCGCTGAAGGTGACTGTCAGAGAAAAACAAATCTTAAATAGAGCTGTATTCATTGAGGCCTACTTTAACAGAAGACGCTTTTTTGATCGATAAAATTAAACCCGCTAGAAAGCAACAATCAACTAGTTACGGAGCATTTATCGATTATTCTATCGTGTATCATGCCTTGCTCATCAAGATTACTTGGCGTCAATTTCTCGCAAGCTGTCTGCCTTTAAAAGCTTTTACTCTAAACAGTCGCAGAGAAACTTGCCCACTGACCTGGTCCAGATGAGATTTTTACCTGAACACTTATTAGCGATGAGGCCTTTACTAGCTCTTTTTCTTGTAAAATTTTCTCTACAAAATACTCCGACAGTGATTCCAAACTAATGTTCTTTAACTTCAAAAGCCTCACATCCCTTTTAAGTAGGGAGAATTTTTCATCATCAAATTCGCAAAAAAATTTTGTATCATCTTTGCTTACTTTTAAATACTGTGACTCTGTAGGTAGTAGAAATTTTTCATCAAGCTATTGGCACTCTTTTCGAAGAACTGATTTAAGCTCTCCATAATCTATAGCCATTCCATTTTCCAAAATTGGCAGTTCAAAGCAGCCATAAACTCTAAAATTGTGTCCATGAAAATTTTCTCTTTTATTTGCGCTAAATATTGTAAAATGACCAGCCGAAAACTTCATGTCTTCTTTGTATAATTCTATTTTAGTTGTTTTCATTTTTTATAAATCTCCCATAAAAGGTCTCAGAACGACATCTTCCACTACCGAGCAGTCACTCAATTCAGAAGCGTTAAAAATAACCGAGGCAACATCTGACGCCTTCATAAGCCTTCCATCCTCAACAGCAACACCATCCCAACTTTTTGTTAAAGTCGCTCCAGGAAAAAGATTAAAGACTTTGATTCCAATTTCTTTAAACTCTTCCCTCATGCACTGGCCTAAGCCATTCAACGCAAACTTAGAGATACAATAAAGAGAAGATCCTTCTAATGCTTTTAGCCCGGCTACACTATTGACGTTCACAACCAATGATCGACTTTTAGATAGCTTGAGTAAGTTTAAGAATCGATAGGTGACACGAAAAGGTGTCCAAAAGTTTATATTCATCATTTTTACTAGTTTTTTTTCAGAATCACTGTCCAAAAATGAAGCTCCTTCAAATGCACCAACATTATTAACCAAAACATCGACATGATCTACCTTTTGAGACACCTCTGTAAAGAAATAGTCGACACCCTCTTGAGTTGAAAGATCTGCTTTGCAGTGAAAATAGTTCTCAGACTCAAGCTTTATAGCTTTGGAACGAGAAACTCCAAAGACAAAATAACCCTTCTCTCAAAAAGCTTTTGCTGTCTCTAATCCAATTCCAGCGCTAGTTCCGGTGCAAATACAAATTTTATCTTTCATCAAGCTTAGCTTAATCGTCTTTGTTTACTAGTTCCAGCTCAACTTCTTGCTTCGGCGTTGGCTTCTTCGATCATTTCATTCAGGTTCCAAAAGTCCATTGCCCAACCGATGCCAAAGAAGCCGGCAGTGAAGAGGTAGAGGACGCCGCTGATGATTTTTCCCAAATACATTCGGTGAACTCCGAAAATGCCTAAGTAACTTTGAAGAATCCAGGTGAGGTTGTAATCCTTGACTCCAGGAATGTAGGATCTTTCTTTGGTGGCGTATTCATTCATTCCGGGAATTAAAAGAAGGTCAATAAGCCAACCCACTCCAAGAAGTCCTCCGGTTACAAGCCACAAAAGACCCGTCAATTTTTTGCCATAGTAAAAGCGATGAGCTCCGGTAAAACCAAAGACCCATAAAAAATACCCCACAAATAGAGAATGTGTTTCTTTTTTTTCAGTGCTCATACTTCTAAAATGTGCTCTTAAAAACTAGAGTCAAGTAAAAAAATATCTCCAAACTGCCTGAAATGCTTTAAAACACAATTTAAGCCTCATTAAGCTAAGTTCTACACCAGGAAAATTGTTTATTTTTTAATTCTTCTAAAAGCTATTTGTGAAAGGGGATTTTTTTATTATGAAAAAATTATTATCATTATTTACTTTATTTTTATTCATGGCTTGTAACTCGGAGAACATTGAAACTCCAGACGGGAAAGTGCCGAGCGCCTACATCAATGAGGCTTTGCAATACACCGGAGCTTTTCGAGGCGACTTCAACGGAATTGACTCTAAAATTAATCTTTCCATAACAGATCACAATCTCGTTAAGTTGAGTGCAAAAGCTCTTGGCTTTCGTGATGTTTTGGATATCTTTTATGCTGGAGACAGAAATTGTTATTCACAAGTTGGAAATTTAAAGTCTATTCGAGTAAACAAAAAAACTCGTCAACTTGAAACTGCAGAATTCCATTTTGAATCGAGTTGTCGTTCTGGAAATAGCTTTTTTCTTGACTTCAACAGCGAGAACAGTTTTCACTCTCAGCTTTACATTGATTCTCGAAGAGTTGAATGATGCTACCCGAGGGGACCATACGAGCCACCTCATTGCACCACTGAACTGGTCACTGAAAGAATGACTGGTAGTTTTATTCGCGCTCAATAAAATATATTTATTTTTTAAAGCCCTGCTTCAGTTCATTCTGAAGCAGGGCTTTTTTTATTTGGCTTCGCTAATTTCCCAAGTATCAATCACGTTGTGAATGATTTTAATGTGCACTTCTTGAATGCGTTCCGTGCTCTGAGACGGCACCACAAGAGAAAGATCAGCTTCTTTCAGAATCTTCCCACCGTCTTTTCCTAAAAGTGCTACTGTGTAAATTCCAATTTTTTTGGCTTCGCGCACGGCTCGCAAGACGTTTTCAGAATTACCACTTGTTGAAATGGCGAGTAGGAGATCACCGCGTCTGCCGTGAGCCTGCACTTCCCTGGCAAATATTTCATCAAAAGAGTAATCATTGGCCATGCAGGTGCTATGAGCGGCATTTCCAAGCGCAATTGCGGAAATTCCCCGACGTTCTCTTTTAAAACGACCGGTGAGCTCTTCCGAGAAATGAAGTGAGTCACAGTAGGAGCCACCATTGCCACAGCTTAAAAATTTATGGTTATTTTGAATCGTTTCTTCAAATTTTTCAGAGAACTTTTTACAGTTCTCTAAAAAAAATTCATCGAGTAGAATTTTATCTAAAACTTCTTTGCTTTCTTGAAAGTTTTTAAGCCACATGCGCTTTATTGTAACAATTCAAGCGGAGCAAAGCGAGCAACAAATTTTTTCGTGCCAAGGTGATCGAATTTAATCGAGAGCTTGACGTTTTCCCCAAGGCCACTTTTTTGAATAATCACTCCTGGACCAAAATTAGGGTGCTGCACTCGTTGCCCAATTTTATAGATTCCCGAATTGTTCTCTGTTTCTTCGGGAAAAGATTGATCACCAAAGTCGCTATCCCACTGATCATCGGGGCTTTGCTCTTGCCCGTTTTTCCCGCCCCACATGGAACTAGACACGCTAAAAGCCTTTTTTCGACCACCTTCATGGTCAAAGAATCGAATTTCATCTTTTGGGAGTTCTTCAATAAACCTAGAGACTTCTCGGACTTGAGTTTGCCCAAATATTTTTCTGACATGAGCTGTGCTCATAAAAAGGTTTTTTTCAGCGCGAGTCATCCCCACATAGCAAAGACGCCGCTCTTCTTCTATTTTTTCAGGATCTGCCGCCCAAGGATCGCGAATGCTCGGAAAGCTTCCCTCCTCCATACCCACAATAAAAACATGAGAAAACTCAAGTCCTTTTGCCGCGTGCAAAGTCATGAGGGTAATGAATTGAACCGCTTCGTTGTCACGGTCAAAATCTGTCAGCAAGGCAATTTCTTCTAGAAATTTTTCTAGTTGAGGATCTTTCTGGCGACTTTCAAACTCACCAATCGCATTGGCGAGCTCTTCCAAGTTTTCAATGCGTGTGCTGGCTTCAATACTGTTTTCGTTTTTAAGTTTTTCAATGTAGCCAGTTTTTTCCAGAACAATGGCGTAGAAATCTTTTGGTGGATAATCGATATAATCCTGAGCTAACTCTACATAAATCTTTAAAAAGTTGTTGAGTTTTTTAACTGGCCCCGTTCCCAGCCCAACTTCTCCGGCACAGGCGCGCTGAATGCTTTCCAAAATTGAAATTCCCTGTGATGAAGCGTGTGAAATTAACTTCTCAATGGTGCTTTTTCCAATTCCACGCACCGGAACGTTAATAATTCTTAAGAGGGAAATGTCATCGCGAGGATTAATAAAAATTTTCAAATAGGCCAGGGCATCTTTGACTTCTGCTCGATCATAGAATTTCAAACCGCCATAAATTTTATAATGAATTCTATCGTAACGAAGGCTGTCCTCAAAAAGCCGTGACTGCGCATGGGTTCGGTAAAGAATGGCCATGTCTTTAATATCTTCGCCGCTGCTAGTGAGTTCTTTTATTTTTTTAACCACCCAGCGAGCTTCTTCGTAGTCATTGCCAAGCTTATGGACCTCTACCTGAGAACCATCAGGATTGTTCGTAAAAATATTTTTATCTTTTCTTTCAGAGTTATTTGAGATGACCTGGTTGGCAGCTCGAATAATGTGATTACTCGAGCGATAGTTTTCTTCTAATTTAAAAACCGCCGCGTCTGGAAAATCTTTTTCAAAATCTAAAATATTGCGAATATCTGCTCCACGCCATTTGTAAATACTCTGGTCTTCATCACCAACCACACAAATGTTACGATACTTACTCGAGAGTAATTTTAATAATTTATACTGCACTGGGTTCGTGTCTTGATACTCATCGACCAAAATAAATCGAAAGCGTTCCTGCACTTCGTCCAAAAGATCCGCATTGTCTTTAAAGAGCTCATAGCTTTTTAAAATAAGGTCTCCAAAGTCGACCGCATTGTTTTCTTCTAATCTTTTTTGATAGAGCGGTAGGAGCGTTGCAATTTTGCGCTCGAAAAAACCTTCAGCCATATTCGCCGTAAAATCTTTAGGATTCATTCCTTGGTTTTTAAGACTATTCACTTTTTGCATGATCGCTTTAGGCGCTAAAACTTTATCGTTCAACTCTAAGCGTTTCATACAATCTTTAATCAATGAAATTTGATCACCACTATCGAAAATTGTAAAATTCGTCTGCAAGCCAACCCTGTTGCCATGCTCTCGGAGCCAACGAGCTCCGGTGCTATGAAAAGTCGACACCCACATGTCATGAATAAAAAAACTTTCCTCTTGAGAAAGTGAAGCACCAATACGCTCCTTCATTTCTTTGGCCGCTTTATTGGTAAAAGTCAGCGCTAGAATTTCACCAGGCAGCGCTAAGCCTTTGCTAATCACACTCGCAACTCGAAAGGTAATGACACGGGTTTTTCCGGAGCCAGCTCCAGCCAGTATGAGCATGGGGCCCATTTCGTGTTGAACTGCTGCCAGCTGAGCCTCGTTCAAATCATGAAGCTTCATCATAATAAATCGAAATAAAGCACAGCTTCGAGATCTTTACTAGGTGCAAAAAATTATTCTGAAAGGATGCTTGCTGAACCACTCTAAAAACAGATATTTAGGGTCTCTATTTTAAGGAGATTTTAAAATTAATTAGTGTCTCTTTAAAGTGGTATCTGGGTTTTTGACTCCCCTCAAAAGCCCGGAGTTTAATACTTCAACTGGGGAGGATAATGCCGAAGAGCCTCATGAGAGCTCATTCCCTTATCAGGAAATTCTTTATCTTTCATTTCATTCATAAAAGGAAAGATGGCTTTTTGAGAAAATAAAAAAACCGGTCCTTTGAATTGCGCTTCTATGAGTTTAAAAATAATTTTAAGAAGTGAAGTTTCTTGCTTCTGCTCTTCCAAATAAATTCCCGCGTAATGATTAAAAAAATCTTTTTCTTGAAGGAAAGCATCTAAGGGCACAATTTTTAACTTATTTTTATCTGTAGCTTTTAATTTTTCAAAAAAGATTGACCTTATTTTACCGAGTCGAATAACGAGTTCCAACTCATCTGCATCAAGAGTATTCTCAAGCGCAAAATCAAGAATTTTTGGACAGGTTGTTTTCAAAAAACGCTCTTCGTGAAGACTCGGAAGATATTGATTTTTTACATCAATAGTTTCTGAGAGTATTTCCAGCAATGAACTCATGCTTTATCCCTCACAGGCGTCTAAGAGTTCCAACAACTCTGCATTGACAGTTTTTAATTTTTTCGTTGCTTTTTTGAGACTGACTTCCTGAATGCGATTGCCAACGAGCGCCGCCATCATGCCCCACTTTTCTTGATGCACTAACTCAGCCGCATAATAGCCATAACGAACCGCCAAAACACGATCATGTGCCGAAGGCGTGCCGCCTCTTTGCACGTGACCCAGAACGGTGAAGCGAGACTCAATGCCCGTTTCTTTTTCAATAGTATCGGCAAGAAATTTTCCAATACCCCCTAAGAGAGGTCTTCCGAAAGGATCTTTTTTAGCTTTTGAAATGCTCATACTTTTGCCCGCAATGTTGATAGAGGCACCTTCGGCAACAACGATAATAGAAAAAGTTTTTCCTCTTTTCCTTCGAGAATGCACAATTTCTAAAATCTCAGCAAGGCTGCGTTCTTTTTCGGGAGTAATAATAATGTCGGCCCCTCCGGCAATTCCCGAATAACAAGCTATCCATCCTGCGTGCCGACCCATGACTTCTAAGACCATGACTCTTTGATGGCTCTCCGCTGTGGTGTGCAATCTGTCAATGGCTTCAGTGGCAATTTCAACCGCCGTATTAAAGCCAAAAGTGAAATCCGTTTCACCAATGTCGTTATCGATTGTTTTCGGCGCCCCGACAATGGGCATGCCTCGTTCCTGCATTTTAGAGGCAACAGTCAGCGTGCCCTCGCCGCCAATGGTGACCAATCCATCGAGACCGAGTTCTTTAAAGTTTTCAAAGGCCGTATCAATACTTTCCTGATCTTTTAAAATGTTTGTTCGCGATGTTTTAATAATGGTTCCACCCAAATGGAGAATGCCACTGACATCAGAATAATCCAGAGGAATGAAATTTTTATTCATCAGTCCCGCCCAACCTTCAAGAAGTCCAATGACCCGATAATCATAATGTAACAAACGCCTGGTGATGGATTGAATCACCGCATTCAACCCAGGACAGTCACCACCACCAGTAAGAAGCGCTATTTTTTTTTTAGCCATATCTTTTTAATATGCTCACTTTCTTGCCCTCAGTCCAAGAGCTTCTCTGAAAAAAACTTTGCGTTGAGCAATCTTCTTCATTATTTAAAGGACATGTCTTATTTTGACTCCCACTTGCATTTTTTTTGGATGTGTCAGCTTGAAGAAAAAATAAAATTTAAAGAATTTTCCACACTCGCAGAAATTGGAAAGCACTTGTCGACACAAACTCAGTCCGGGGAACTTCTCAATGGCTTTGGCTGGGACGCCTCAAAACTTGGAGTCAGCGAAGAAAAGCTCATTGAACTTTTTGAGGACTGTTGCGGATCGAAGCACGAAGCATTTTTTTGGAGAAGCTGTGGACACAAAGCCTTTGTCAGCCGAGCGTTACTCAAGAAACACCAGCTTTCTGAAGAAAAAACCATCTTTTTAGATGAGGATTTTCAAAAGCATCAAAACGTTATTCCCCAAACTAGTGAAGAACAAATTCTCAGCAACTTTCACAGTTTGAGTAAAAAGTTTAACTCATACCAAATTCAACAGTTCTGCGACATGGCTACTAGTCCTGACGCTCATAAATTTTACAAAAACTTAGAAGAAAAGAATCTTCTTCCTTTTCACGTCGAAGTCCTTCCAGATTACAACGCTTACCAGGCAAAGCTCGATCAAATTCCCAGCTTTAAAAAGATCGACCTCAAATACGTCAAACTATTTTTAGATGGATCTTTTGGAGCCTCTTCAGCCTGGCTTTTAGAAAACTACGAAAACTCCAACTCTAACGGTACCGCGACCTACAACGACGTTGAATTAAAAAACATTTTTAAGGAAATTCTCAAGGCCGGCTACCTTCCTTCCATTCACGTTATTGGCGACGCCGCCCTGGAGCAAGCCCTCAGAGTTGCCGAAGATTTTCTAGATGCTTTTTCAAACAAAGATTATTTACCGCGACTGGAGCACGTTCAACTCGCGAGTAACGAGCAACTGTTAAAAATTAAACAGCAAAAGTGGCTTTGCTCCTTGCAACCTCTGCACAGAGTCGACGATGACTCTTTCCTAGAATCCCGCCTTGGGAAAAAAAGAAAAGAAGAACACTCGCACCGATTGAAATCATTTTTAGAATTTGAAATTCCTATTCTTCTTGGTAGCGACGCGCCTATTGTTTCCTGTGATCCTGAGGAAACGCTTGATGCAGCATCGGAGGCTGGTTTTGCGGAAGCCATTTCTAGAGAAAGTGCAGAGTTGATTTATAGGGTCATTAGCTAGTTGTTTTTTTTACTTTAACCCCTGGCACTTTGGTCCACGAGACCTAAAAGTTTTCTTTCAGAAGCATTTTATTCAAAGATAAAAGCTTTCTCTATTTTCTCAAACACAAGAAAAGCGGAGCAACTAAGTCAGTTGCCCCGCTTTTCTTGCTCATTGCATTAGAAAGAAAAGAGCTAAGCCTTCGATAATTGGTATTCTTTCTGCAAAGTCCCAACGTAAAGAAAATTTAGTAAGACCAGGCTCTTGCAGTAAGCGAAAAGCCACAATACAAATATAGTATACGCCGTTAACTACGCGGCAAATACGAGAACACTATAAAGAAAGAGAGTGATCACACAATGAACAAGAAAAATGAAGAAAAACAAAAAGCCCTCGAACTTGCTTTAAGTAGCATTCAAAAGCAGTTTGGCAAGGGTTCCATCATGAAGCTCGGTGGCGACAAAACTTTGGCGGATGGCATTCAAAGCTTTCCAACAGGTTCTCTTGGCTTAGACATTGCCCTGGGAATAGGTGGAATTCCCAAAGGAAGAATTGTTGAAATTTACGGGCCTGAATCTTCAGGAAAAACAACACTTTGCCTGCACGCAGCAGCCGAGTGTCAAAAAAGAGGTGGGACGGTGGCTTTTATTGATGCCGAGCACGCTCTGGACATGCAATACGCCCAGAAGCTTGGATTAAATGTTGAAGACGTTATTGTTTCTCAGCCAGATACCGGAGAGCAAGCTCTCGAAATTACTGACATGCTCGTTCGCTCAGGTAGCGTTGATTTTATTATTATCGATTCAGTTGCAGCCCTTGTTCCAAGAGCTGAGATTGAAGGCGATATGGGAGATTCTCATATGGGATTGCAAGCAAGACTCATGAGTCAGGCTCTGAGAAAACTGACGGGATCCATCAACAGAAGCAACACAACTGTGATGTTTATTAATCAGCTCAGAATGAAAATTGGAGTTGTCTTTGGAAATCCAGAAACAACAACTGGTGGAAACGCTCTCAAATTTTACGCGTCTATCCGCCTAGATATTCGTCGATCAACTGCCATCAAACAAGGTGACCAAGTTATTGGGTCTCGAACAAAAGTAAAAGTGGTTAAAAACAAATTGGCGGCTCCTTTCAAACTTGTCGAGTTTGACATGATTCACGGACAGGGAATTAACCGTCGGGGAGAAATTCTTGACCTCGCTGTTGCCAAAGAAATTGTTGAAAAAAGTGGTTCTTGGTATTCTTACGAAGGCGAAAGAATTGGACAAGGTCGAGACAAATCTCAAGAATATCTTAGAGAGAATCCGTCACTTGAAAAAGAGATTATGGACAAAGTCTATGTGGCCTACAATGTGAGAGTTCCAGCTGCGTCTTTGAAAGCCGAGAAAGCTCCAGCTAAAAAGACTGAAGAGTTAGCCCCGACGACTCAAAAAACAGCACCAGCAAGCACGCCTGCAGCCAAACTCACACCAGCTCAGATTGCAGCTACAAAAAAAGCTCCTCCGTCAAAGGGAAGACCTGCAAACGCGTAATTTTTAATCTATAAACGATTCAAATGGAATCGATTTTTAGTCCAGAAAATCTAAGGAGGTTGCTCATATTTGCACCTCCTTTTATTCTTAGTCTTAGTTTTCACGAATGGGCTCATGCGTGGTCTGCCTACAAGCTTGGCGACAATACTGCTAAAGAGCAAAATAGAATGACCCTCGACCCAATGGCTCACATTGATTGGTTGGGAACGGTAATTATTCCGGCATTTGGAGTTCTCTTTAACGGTCCTCTCTTTGGATGGGCCAAGCCTGTTCCAGTGAATCCTAGAAATTTAAAAAAACCTCGCCAGCACATGGCCATCATTGCTCTCGCTGGACCAGTTTCTAATATGTTTTTGGCCACCCTTCTTACTGGATTACTCTCGTATTTGATTAAATTTGCGCCTGGTCATCTTGCCAGTTTTCAATTTATGAATTTTGAAAGCTCAAATATTCTTAAAGCCGCTACCGAAATGTGCTCGATGGCAATCCAACTCAACCTTTTTCTGGCTTTCTTCAACCTCCTGCCTATTTACCCCTTAGATGGCTCAAGAATTTTACAAGGAATTCTCCCCTGGTCTCTGGCTGAAAAAATTGAGCGCTTTGGCCAACAATTTCAATGGATTTTCCTCATTCTCATCTTCACTGGAGCCTTGAGATTTCTCACTATTCCAGTCTATGCGTGCCTCAAAGCCTTGTTTTTGCTTTTTCAGATACCCATTTAAGTAGCTGAAAATTAAATTCTTTCTGCACAAAAAGGACAGAGCGCCGAGTCTCTGCTAAAAAAGAGAGTAGGGAGTCTTTTAAACATATGAGTCAATTAGCACATTCCGTAACCTGGACCTGTGACGTCGAAATTCCAGAATTTGAAGGCCCGCTCGATCTGCTTCTTCACTTGATTCGCAATCACGAGCTCGACATTATGAACTTGTCGATTTCTAAAATTAGTGAGCAATATCTTGAATACTTAAAATTCATGCGAGAAATGAATTTAGATGTTGCGAGTGAGTATTTGGTCATGGCGGCAACCCTGACCTACATTAAAAGCAAACTGATTCTGCCCGAAGAAAAAGATAAAAGTGAAACTGGACCAGATCCTAAATCTCAGCTGATTAAAAGACTGATTCAACTCAGAGGTTACAAAGAGCTTTCCATAGCACTCGGTGAGAAGCCGAGACTGAATCGCGACTTCTTTTATTCAAAAAATACCGATTTTGAAGACATTGAAAAAAACACTGAAATTAATGTCAAGCTGAGTAACCCCTATCAAATGATTGAAAGTTTTCGTGAGCTCAAGAAAAAACGTTCTTTGCACGTGCACAATGTTTTTGACGATGCTGTTCCAGTGTCGCAATGTATTGATGAGATTTTCAATAAACTAGAAAAAGAAGATAGCTTTACCCTGAATTCTCTTTTTCCACAGCCTTATAAGGTTCAGCATATTATTAGTAATTTTTTAGGCGTGCTTGAATTGACAAAACTGCAGGTGACGAAATTTCAACAAGATGACACTTTTGGACCGATTCACATTCAACTAAAAAGAGATCGAAGCGAGCTAGAGCAAGTTAAAAAAGAGACTCAAGAACTTTCCTGGGAGTAGAAAAATGGCAAAGAAGAAAAAAGAAAAAAAAGAAGTTAAAGTTAAAAGTGAAATTAAAGTAAAAGCTGGAGCTGAAGCTCAAGTTAAAACTAAAAAAGAAGTTGTTGAAGTTCCTGTTGAGAATGAAAATCTCATCAAAGACAAGAAACAAATTAAGAAAGCTTTAGAGGCTTTACTTTTTGCAGCACCCGAAGCGCTTAATTTAAAAAAATTAAAAAAACATTTATCTTTAAATGGCTTTTGCACTGAAGACTTAAAAAAACACATTGAGGGTCTTCAAAAAGACTATGAGAACAAAGGCATCCAAGTCACCCTTTCTCATGGAGCTTATATTTTTCGATCGAACCCGGATTGTTCTCAGATTATTCGCGCTCTCAGAGAAGAAAAGCCTGTGCGGCTTTCAAAATCAGCTTTAGAAGTTCTGGCTATCATTGCTTACAAGCAACCAGTAACTCGAGCCGACTTGGACCATGTTCGCGGGACAGATTCCGGTCACCTTATTCGAGGGCTCTTAGAAAAAAACCTTGTCATTACTCAAGGCCACAAAGACACTGCCGGTCGTCCCTTACTTTACGGAACGACTGAATATTTTCTAGAAACCTTTACCCTCAACACCTTAGATGATCTTCCAGATATTAATGAGTTTCAAAGAGAACTTGACGGAAACACAACGAACGGTGAAGAAGAAATGCTTCAAGGCGCCCCTTCTGCTCTCGATGCCATTGCTGATCGAGGGGACTTTGATTCCGATACCCCCGAGGAAGAAATTCATCTTCCCGAACTCCACACTGATGTTGAAATTAGTGAAGAAAGTGTTCATGCAGAACTCAACCCTGCAGAGACAACAGCCTAATGGAAGAACGATTACAAAAGATACTCTCATCTCGAGGCATTTGCTCTCGCCGTGCCGCTGAAAAAATGATTTTGCTTGGCGACGTTAAAGTGAATGGAAAAGTAGCGGAACTTGGGCAAAAAGCCGACATTTTAAAAGACTACATTAAAGTCAACAACAAGCTCATTAATCACCCGGGGAAAGACGCCCAAGAGCAAGTCATTGTTGTGGCCGTTAATAAACCCAAGGGCGTGCTCCCCAATACCAGCACGATTGAAAAAGATCCCAGCGTCACCGTTTTCGATCTTCTCAGAAAACTTAAGAAAAAAAATCTCCAGCCAATTGGCAGGCTTGATGTTGATGCTGAAGGAATTTTACTCCTCACCAACAACGGAACTCTTAAGAACAGACTTTCCTCGGCAAAATATGAGACGCCAAAAAAATTCAAAATTAAAGTAGACGCTCTCGTGAGTGACAAAACTATTGCTCGAATTAAAAGAGGCATTCGTCTCAACGACAAAACCTTCAAAGTCCTCGACGTTAAAAAAATTAAAAAAGCCACCAACAAAACGTGGTTACTTGTTCTCACCAATGAAAGTAAAAACCGTCTTCTTCGTAAAGCTTTTGAAAGCATTGGACACCCTATAGATAAAATCAAAAGAGAAGAGTTTGCAGACATTTCCTGCAGAGGACTCCGTATTGGCGATTACCGTTACCTCAATGAAAAAGAAATTAAAAAGCTAAAAGAATGGGTTGGCCTCAACTCGTAAAGGAAAAGACCAGATGAAATACTTAAAAACAATACTTTTACTCGTCCTCATTACCAGTTGTTCGACTTCAAAAAATTTAGTTGACGTTGAGAGCTCTCAAGACCCAGAAGCCATTTACACACAGGCTCTCATGCACCTTGAAAATAAAGATGAGCTCGAAGCGACTGAAGCTTTTGAAGAACTCAAGAGACGCTTTCCTCAATCGAGGTTTACTGTTTTGTCAGAGCTAAAAGCGGGCGACATGGAATTTCAAAACAACAATTACAGTGCCGCCGCCGTTTACTACAGCGCTTTTAGTGAGCTCTACCCACGACACAAAATGGTGGACTACGCTCTTCACCAAAAAGCACTTTGCTACTTCAAAGACACTCCAAAAAAAATTGCGCGTGACCTCAGCCCGGCAATTCTGGCTCTACAAACTTCGAGAAAACTGATCACGCGCTACCCAAAATCGGAATATGTTCCTGCCGCTAAAAAAATGATTGTCGACACAAAATTAAAGTTGGCACTCAAAGAAGCCTCCATTGGAAACTACTACCTTCGAAAGAAAAGCTACGTTGCCGCCCTAAAAAGATGGGAAAAAATTAAGAACCCCTATTATGAATTGGACAATAATGAATCGCCTGAAGCTAAAGAGCTGTTAAAAACTGCTCAAGAGAAAATCAACAACCTCAACTCTTTAATTGGTGAAAATAAATCCTAACCCCTATGGAAAAGAACCCTAACTTTCTTCTGATTGAAGATCTTAGAAAAAAAATTCAAAAAGATGTTGAACTCAAGGACTGGTCAGCACTCGAAAAGAATGCCAAGACCTGGATACGTTATGATAGTAATTCCATTCATGGTTTCAAATGGCTAGCTAGAGCCTCTTTTGCGTTAAAGAAATACGATCGAGCTCATTTTGCCTACGGGAGAGTTCTCGACTTTGATAGTGAAAATGCTGAAGCTAGAAAATTCATTGCTGAAAATCCTCTCTCAAGGATTCCAGTCATTCAAAAAATTGAAGACAGTAAAGAAAAAGAAGAAGAGAACCAAGAGCTTCTCTCAGATGAAGTCCGCCTAGAGCTCTCAGAAAGCGAATATAAAAACGCGGCAGTCTTTGAAAAGCATGCCCGCTACCTTGATGCTGCTAAAAAATATGAAGAGTCTTTTGCTATTCTTCCAGACCCTAAAGCTGCCTTAGGAGTTGCGAGGTCCTACTTCAGAGCCAGCGACTACCAACAGTGTATTAACTTTATTCGCAAGCGCCTCTTCAAAAACTCTGAGTGGCATGAAGGCCGAATTCTCATTGGCAGAGCCTTTTTTGAACTCGGACAAATCCACAGCGCCCAAAGAGAATGGCAACTGGTTTTACAACAAGACCCAAACAACAAAGAAGCCTTCAGATTTCTACAGGGACTCATTCACAGAAACTCAATTCATTCCGATATTTAGAGTTTTCAAGGCTTAACCCATTGATAATTAGAGCCTTCTTCAGGTTGATAGTATCATATGATACTATCAAAATATGAGGCCCCCTTTTGAATATTCAGCAAAAATTGTAGAACTACTCTCGCAAGTTACTTTTCTCTTAGGAAAAGTTCAAACTAAGGGGCTCGCCATTCCAAACCCGAAACTAAGAAAAGAAAACCGCATTCGTACTATTTTTTCTACACTTGCGATTGAAGGAAATACCCTCACAGAAGAACAGATTTCAGAAGTACTTGAAGGAAAAAAAGTGGTCGGCACCAGAAATGAAATTCTTGAAGTAAAAAACACCATCAAGTTGTATGAAGACATTTCTAAGTTTTCTCACACCAACATTAAAGACTTTTTAAAAGCTCATGGTGTTCACATGAAGGGACTTGTTTCAAAAGCTGGTCAGTTTCGTACAAAAGGCGTTGGAATTTTCAAGGGAGAAAAAGTCATCCACCCTGCCCCCAAGGCATTGCTAGTTCCTGAGTTAATGGAGAAGCTTTTTAACTGGGCCAGCAAAGATAATGAAACGCACTTCATTATTAAATCTTGTGTTCTTCACTATGAAATTGAGTTCATCCATCCCTTTATGGATGGGAATGGAAGGATGGGACGTTTTTGGCAGACCTTAGTTTTAAGTAACTTTGATGCGGTTTTTAAATATCTTCCCCTAGAAACTATGATTAAAGCCTACCAAGAAGAATATTATGAAGTATTAGAAAAATGTGACAAAGCCGGTAATTCAACTTTATTTATTGAATTCCTTCTGAAACTCATCATTGATGCTCTCAATGATTTTATCAACAACTCTCCTGCAACCGTGAACAAGCCCAGCACGAGACTTGAGCTAGCTCGACACATTTTTGGAAAGAAACAATTTTCTAGAAAAGAGTATATTTCGGTAGTTCCAGAAATCTCAACAGCGACTGCAAGTCGTGATTTAAAAAAATGGGTTGAGAGTGCTGAACTTAAAAAACAGGGTGAAAACAATAAAACTATTTATAAGTTCATATAGCAAGGAAAACATAAAGCCACCCGCCTTTTTAAAAAACTTACCAATAAAAGCACTCTATCACTCCCGTAATACACCAAAAATAGATGTTAATATTTTGTTAATAAGTTAAAGAATCACAGCAAAGCCTTCTTAATCGAGTTAAAATAACATTATATGAAAAAAATTTTCATTATATTCATTTTTCTATTTTTTCAAAACAATTCCAAAGCACAGCCGTTTCATGAATTTGCAGAAAAAGAGTATCGACAAGTTGAAAATGACTATGAGGCACAGAACTTTAAAGAAAGTAAAAATAGCCTTCAAAACAGCGCACTTTTCGGGATTCTTATTAAAAACAGAGCAAACAACTTAAAAATGCCTCGAGCACTATTTTATCCAAGTGGAGTTCTCTTTCGAGATAAAAACAATAGAATCTTCCTTTCTTTTTCACACTTAAAAAGAGGTTTTATCTTATTGAATAACAAAAAAATTGAAACGAATCACCCTGGATTCAAGTTAATGATTAAAGAAATGAGCGATGCTATTGAAGATGAAGAAAACCTCATTTCATATAAAATTGCTGACTTTATTTATCCTCAAGCTCACGCCATGGCTCCCTTCTTACTTGCCATTCCTTTTGCTATTTCAATTCTTGCCAACATCTTCAATAAAAGTTCAACTTCAAAAGGCGATACATCTTTGCCTTCTATAAAGGAACAACAAAATCAACTTCATCACAAAAGCTCAATTAAAGACAGTTCTTTTGAGGCTTTGGCTTCATTACCTTTAACGAAAGGTTTATCACAAATTTCTCCTCATCCAGAATCAAATAAAACTACCGCCGTCGCTAAAGAGTTGGTAACGATTAGAAATGCAAATGAAAACAATCCTTTGGGAGAAGGTCCAGGAAGTAAAGAATCAAAAGTAAACGACTATGGGCACAGCAGCAAAACCTTGTTATCGAAAATAAAAAACTTCATTAACCCAAACGCTAAAAAAGTTACTCCTGAAGATTTAAAAAAACTAGAAAACAAAGGAATCATAGGGAACAACTCTCACTCATCAACTTCAAATAGACTGAAAAGTTCAGCTACAAAATGTCTTCGATATGTTAAACTTATTTTACTAAAGTCTAAAAAATTAAAAGAATACCCAGACACTCTTTACGCAAAAGATATTGGACCTGTTCTTGAGCAAAATGGCTATATTAAAAGTTCAATAAAAGACCCCCTCGACGCCCCCCCTGATGCCGTAGTTGTTTATGATTATGGAAAATATGGCCATGTAGAAGTTATTGGTGAAGACAATAAAGCTTATAGCGATGTTGAACGTGATTTAATAAATGAAAAGATCAACCTTCCTGTTAAAGCCATTTACATTTAACTAATGTAACTTCATTCCTGAACTAAAAGGCCACTCAAAAATTCTTGCATCGACTCTTCGAGCATGTCGAGAACGTGGTCGAAGCCGCCTTCTCCTCCGTAATAGGGATCAGGAACTTCACTGTTTTGAAATTTTTTCGACCAATGACTCATTAAAAAAAGTTTTTTAGAGTCTTCACGTTCTTGCCCCAACCACTGAAGGTGTTCTAAGTTTTGTTGATCTGCGACGAGGATGTAATCAAAAAAATCGAAATCTTCTTCTTCGTTAAATTTCCTGGAGCGGCTTTTAAATTCATATCCGCGCTTTTCGCCAAACTCACGGCTTCGTGAATCGGCCTTGGCTCCGACATGGTATCCATGGGTTCCAGCACTATCAACTATGAATTTATCTTCTAGTTTTTGTTCCTTGATGAGCTTGTTGAAAACTGATTCTGCCGTTGGCGATCTGCAAATGTTCCCCATGCAAACAAATAAAACTTTAATAGAATCAGAGATGTTTTTTTCAGACATCAATTTTCTTTTTTAAAGCTTTACTGGCCATGCTCGGATTTGCTTTCCCTTGTGAAAGTTTCATCACTTGGCCAACTAAAAATCCAAAAACTTTTGTTTTACCAGATTGATAATCTTCAATAATTTTTGGATTTTCTCCTATGACCTGGTCAACCCAAGCATCAATCGCGGAGGTATCGAGAACTTGCACAAGCCCTTTTTCTTCCACAATAGTGTCTGCTGATTTTCCAGTCGCAAACATTTCTTCGAGAACTGTTTTAGCAATTTTCCCAGAAATTTTATCTTCTTCGATGAGTTGAACAAGTTCAGTCAAAGCCTTTGGCCCAACTGGAGAATCTGAAACACTCACATCATCAAGCTTTTTAAGTTCTTTTAAAACTTCACTCAAAAGCCAATTCGCTGTTTTCTTAGCTGGAGCCCCACGACGAATGCAATCTTCATAATAGGCAGAAAGCGCCACATCACTCGTTAACTGCTCCGCATCGTAGTCACTGAGAGTATATTTTTTCTTGAAGCGTTCTTTTTTGGCTTCTGGAAGTTCTGGCATATTTTCTCGAACTTCTTCAATGTATTCATCACTGAGCACTAAAGGAGGCAAGTCCGGTTCAGGGAAATATCTGTAATCGTGAGCTTCTTCTTTTTTCCTTTGGGAAAGAGTTTTCCCAGCAGCAGAATCCCACCCCCGAGTTTCTTGAATGACAATACCCCCACCTTCGACAACAGCAATTTGGCGAGCAGTTTCATATTCAATTGATTTTTCCACAAAACGAAATGAGTTAATATTTTTCAATTCAGTTCTGGTGCCCAATTCTTTTTGCCCAACAGGACGAATACTAATGTTGACGTCGCAACGGAAATTTCCTTCTTCAAGGTTTCCATCACAAATTTCAGCAAAAACAAGAATCGAATGAATCTTCTTTAAGTAGGCAACGGCTTCTGCGGCACTTCGCATGTCCGGATGAGAAACAATTTCTACAAGGGGAACTCCGGAGCGATTCAAATTGACGAGTGTATAGTTGGCCAGATGAACTGACTTTCCTGCATCTTCTTCCATGTGAATTCGTTCAATGCCAATTTTTTTTGTTTCTGCACCTTTTTCACCCACAAGAATATCGATCCAACCTTCACCACAAACCGGTTTATCGAATTGAGAAATCTGATAACCCTTCGGTAAATCGGGGTAGAAATAGTTTTTACGACTAAAAATACTTTCTTTGTTGATGGCACAGTTCAAAGCAAGACCCGCTCTGACGGCAAGTCGAACGGCTTGATCATTAAGAACTGGAAGAGCGCCAGGAAGACCACCACTAACAGGACCAACTCGAGTATTTTCTCCAAGACCAAACTCATTGGCGACCTGACAAAAGGCTTTTGTTTCAGTCATTAATTGAGCGTGAATTTCTAAACCAATAACGGTTTCATATTGTCGAGTCATGAGTCAGCCTTTCTCAAAGAGTTTGGATGGCGTTTTTGGTAATAAGCAGCTAGGCCTAAGAGCTTTTCTTCTCCCCACCACGACCCCTGAAGATGAACTCCAATGGGCAACTTCGAATCAGAGTCTGAATTAAAACTAATGGCAGGAATTCCCGCAAGATTTGTTGCCAATGTGTAAATATCGCTCAAATACATTTGAACCGGATCTTTTCCTTTTTCGCCAAGTTTAAAAGCAGTGCTCGGACTTGTTGGCCCCAAAATGCAATCGACTTTTGAAAAAGCATTCTTATAGTCTTGTCTCATGAGCTCTCTCACCTGAGAGGCTTTATGGTAATAGGCATCGTAGTAACCAGAACTCAAAGAAAAAGTGCCCAACAATATTCTTAAGGTCACCTCGTCACCAAAGCCTTCGGCTCTATTTCGAGAATAAAGCTCATCAAGGTTTGAAGTTTTTCTTTCGCTTCGGTGTCCATAATGAACGCCATCGTAACGAGCCAAATTGCTTGAAGCCTCAGAACTACAAATAATATAGTAAGTCGCCATGGAATGCTTCACATGAGGAAGTTCAATGTCGACTATTTCTGCGCCTTCGCTTTTGTAAAAGTCCGCTACTTTATTGATTTCTTGAGCGACGACGGGATCGAGGCCTTCAACAAAAAACTGTTTCGGCAATCCAATTCGCAAACCTTTTAAATCTTTTCTCTCTGACCACGCGATTGTGCTTCTTAAGAAAGAAGGAACTTTCGCCTGAGAAGAAGTAGCGTCGTGAAGATCATGACCAGAAATACATTCCAAAACAGCGGCACTTGAAAAAGCATCAGAACACATTGGCCCAACTTGATCGAGGCTCGATGCAAAGGCAACGACCCCATAGCGACTAACTCTTCCGTAAGTTGGTTTTAATCCTGTAATTCCAGTCAGCGCTGCTGGCTGACGAATGGACCCACCGGTATCGGTTCCCAAACTAATTGGACTCATGCCGGAGGCCACAGCAGCTGCAGAACCACCAGAAGAACCACCTGGAACACGTTCCAAATCCCAAGGGTTTTTTACTGCTCCAAAAAAAGAATTTTCATTTGAAGAGCCCATGGCAAATTCATCGCAATTGGCTTTTGCAAGAATAGGAACTCCGGCTTGCTTCAGTTTTGTCGTTACTGTCGCATCATAAGGTGCAACAAAATTTTCCAGCATTTTGGAAGCTGCGGTTAAGCGATGTCCCTTGCATGAAATAATATCTTTTAAAACAATAGGAACTCCAAGTAAGGCACTGCGTTCGCCACTCTTGAGACGCTCGTCTGCAAGCTGAGCCTCCTTCATTAAAGAATCTTCACAGAAACTAATGAGGGCATTGTTTTTTTTGTTTTCGTCCTGGGCTCGACCCAAAAGGGATTCACTGAGGCTTTCACTCGTCAAAGCCCCTTCATCGAGATCTTTTCTTATTTCTAAAAATGATTTTTTAAATAATTCACTCATAGCCATTACTCCTCTGAACCAATAACTTTTGGCAATCGAAAGCAAGATTCAAAAGAATCGGCAGCGTTTCGAAAAAGGTCTTCTTGCTCGATGGAATCTTCAACCTCATCTTTTCTAGGGTTCATTTCTTTAGTGGCATGAAAAAATGCTTCAACGCCAGAAGTGTCGACTTCTTCTAATTGTGTAAAGTATTTCAAGATACTCTCAAATTTTTGTTTAAATTCTCCGAGCCTATTTTCATCGAGCTCAAGTCTGGCAAGTTTAGACACTCGCAATATTTCTTTTTCATCAACCATAAGAATTTCAATTAATTACGAAGTGCCGCTCTAGTCCAGCAAGAAAGCTGCATTTGCTGGAAATTTTTCTTATTTCAGAGCTGAGGCTCCAAAGATCTCCTCTAAAAAGAGATCATAGGGTAAACAATGCACGTTATGAACGACCATCTCTCGAGTATCTCGGGAAATATAATATGTTTTTTGAAAGTTTGAGGCACCAGCAACTCTTTCAAGTTGAGCCACCTCCATGTCGTCAATTTTATCAGTGTTTTTAATTTCAACTGCAAGATGCTTGGCCCCCTTCGAAAGAATCAGGTCAATTTCAACATTATTTTTTGTAGCAAAATAAGAAACTTTAAAATGTTTTCTAGAATAACTATTTCTACGAATGACCTCTTGCATGACCCAATGCTCAAAGAGCTCTCCATATTGAGAAGTTTGTTCGCGCACTTTCTCTTCGAGACTTCCCTCTAAGCTCCGCTTGACACCAAGATCAAAAATATAAAATTTTGGAGCCTTTATTTGTGATTTTCGAATAGACTCATGAAAGGCTGGAACAAGATAACCAATCAAAGTATCTTCAAGAATTTGAAAATAACTTTTCACAGTATGAACACTCACTCCCACTTGCCGAGATATTCTACTAAAATTTAAAATTTTTCCAGAACATTGTGCTGCAATTTCTAAGAAATCCTTAAAAGGATTAATTTTTCTAACAAGCTGTTCTAATCTAATTTCTTCTCTCAAGTAGGTCTTCACATAACTATTTAAAAACTCAATTTTGTCTGGCACGTCGTTAAACTCAAAAACTTTCGGAATCGAACCAAAGCTCAAAAGCTCAGTGATGTTTGTATTTTTTTGAAGAAGCTCTTTTTGAGTAAAGGGAAAAAGCTCATACGAAAAAGCCCGTCCGGCTAACAAATTTGCCTGGCCTCTTTTTAGTTTTCTAGCCGAGGATCCTGTTAATATAAAACGAATGCCATGAGACTCAATGAGCTTGTGAACCAAGTTCAAGAGAGCTGGAACCTTTTGAACTTCATCAACAAAGACTAACGAATCCGGTAGTTTTAAATGTGCCGCTAAGACATCCTTTTCAAACTCTCTTGGAAATCGGCTGTATTTATCTTCTAAGTCTGGATTAAGCAGATCGAGACTGATGGCCTCTGAGTCAATAAATTGCTTCTTTATAAAGGTTGATTTGCCAACTCCTCTCGCACCAAAAAGAAAAAAACTCTGTTTTTTTGAGGGTTTAAGCAGTCTATCAAGCATACTTCATAATTGTCTGCCATTTATGAAGTGATGTCAAGACTCAAGAAAGCAGCTCTCTTGTCTCCACGAATGAATCGACTTAAATAAAGACTCAGGTCTTCATGGAAAAAAAAGAAATTTTAGCACAATGGCACTCTTTGGAAAAAAAATGGCAAAATTATTGGTCGGAGGAGAAATCTTTTCGCGCGACGAACCCCGGCGATCCTGACCACGACCCGCAACAAAAAAAATTCTACTGCCTTGACATGTTTCCCTACCCTTCAGGGCAAGGTCTTCATGTTGGTCACCCGCTCGGCTATATTGCAAGTGATATCATTTCTCGCTACAAAAGAATGAAAAATTGTAACGTCCTTCACCCAATGGGTTGGGATGCCTTTGGTCTTCCGGCTGAGCAATACGCCATTCAAAAAGGCGTGCATCCGAGTATTTCCACTCAAGAAAACATTCAAACTTTTAAAAGACAATTGAATTCCATGGGAATCTCCTATGACTGGGAACGCGAAATAAATTCATCAAGTCCAGAGTATCTTCATTGGACTCAATGGATTTTCTTAAAGCTTTTTGAAAACGACCTCGCCTACGAAGATAATGCCGATGTGAATTGGTGCCCCGAGCTGGGAACTGTTCTCGCCAATGATGAAATTATTGATGGAAAAAGTGAACGTGGTGGCTTTCCAGTAATCAAAAAACCAATGCGGCAGTGGATGCTTAAGATTACAGCTTATGCCGAGAAATTGCTTGCAGATCTTGACGATCTTGATTGGCCTGAATCGACCAAAGAGCATCAAAGAAATTGGATTGGAAAATCAGTCGGTGCCGAGCTTAGTTTTCAAATCAAAGGCCATGATGAAAAAATTAATGTTTTTACAACTCGAGCAGACACGCTTTTTGGAGTGAGCTTTCTAGCGCTTGCCCCGGAACACCCTCTTTTAGATGAACTCAGCACTCCAGAGAAAAAAAAGGAAATAGAAACTTATAAAAAACTCAGCGCCGCAAAAAGCGATCTGCAAAGAGGAGATCTCAATAAAAATAAAAGCGGCGTTTTTACAGGAGCCACAGCTTTGCACCCTATAACTGGCAAAGAAATTCCTATTTGGTGTGCGGACTATGTGCTCATGGGTTACGGGAGTGGAGCCATCATGGCAGTTCCGGCTCACGACGAGAGAGACCTTGAATTTGCTGAAAAATATTCTTTGGAAGTGCTTTCGGTGAATGATGGTGAAAAGATTATTAACTCCGAACACGCTACGTTAAATATAAACGGGCAAAATATTTCTCAAGCTCAAAAAAGCGTCATTACGTTTTTAGAAAATGAAAAATTAGGAAATGCCAAAACAACTTATAGACTTCGTGATTGGATTTTTTCAAGACAACGTTACTGGGGTGAAGCCATTCCTATTTTACACACGGAGAATTCTACTGAAAAAGTAGCTGAATCTGAGCTTCCACTCACTCTGCCAGAGGTAAAAAGTTATTTGCCCACTGGAAGCGGAGAGTCCCCAATTGCCGCAGTTGAATCGTGGATTCAGACAACGACAACAGATGGAACTCCCGCCAAAAGAGAAAGCAACACCATGCCCGGCAGTGCCGCGAGCTCTTGGTATTTTTTACGTTACATGGATCCTAAAAATAAAACTCGCTTTTGTTCAGTTGAAGCCGAAAAATATTGGGGTCAGGTCGACCTTTACATTGGCGGAGCGGAACATGCGGTCGGACATTTGCTTTACTCCCGTTTTTGGCAAAAGTTTTTATTTGACCAAGGACTCGTCTCACACAAAGAACCTTTTAAAAAACTCATTCATCAAGGCATGATCCTTGCTGAAAATGGCGAAAAGATGAGTAAAAGAAAAGGCAATGTGGTCAACCCGGACAAAGTGATTGAAGAATACGGCGCCGACACTTTGAGAATTTATGAAATGTTTCTCGGCCCCATCGAAAAATCAAAACCTTGGCAAACTTCAAACATTGAAGGCAGCTACCGTTTTCTTGCGAAACTCTGGAAACTAGTCATCAGTGAAGATGGGCAATCGCTACATGAAAATGTTGTCGATGCTGACGAATCTCAATGGCCTGAAAAAATTAAAAAACTTTTACATAAAAGCATCCACCTCATTGAAAAAGATATTGAAAAATTGAGTATGAACACGGCTGTTTCCAAGCTCATGATTCTCCTCAACGAAGCAACAAGCGCCTTTGAAAGAAAAATTCCGAAATCTTTCTTGTCGACCTACACGCTCATGTTAGCGCCGTTTGCTCCTCATATTGCGGAAGAAATTTGGAAACTCCTCGGAAATGAAAAATCCTTAGTTCGCGAAAATTGGCCGACGCACAACCCGAAATTTCTCCAAGAAGACGAAATTCAATTGATTATTCAAGTCAACGGAAAGCTAAGAGACAAAATTCTTGTTTCTAGCGATAAAAGCGAAGACGCGATCAAGGAATTAGCGCTCAACTTAGAAAAGATTAAAGCCTTTACTGACGGCAAGGAAATTAAAAAAGTTATTTACGTTAAAAACAAATTGGTGAGCATTGCTGTATGAGTCAAGAAACGATATTCGATAAAATTATTAATAAAGAAATTCCCGCTGAAATTGTTCATGAAGACGAACTTTGCCTCGCTTTTAAGGATATTAGCCCTCAGGCGCCAACGCATGTTCTCCTCATTCCCAAAGAGCGCATTGCCACTCTTTGCGACCTTAAAGACGAGCACAAAGAGCTCATGGGTCATCTCATGATTAAAAGCACAGAGATTGCCCAGAAACTTGGTCTCCATGAAAACGGCTACAGGCTCGTAGCCAACTGCAAAGATGACGGCTGCCAAAGCGTCAATCACATTCATTTTCACATTCTTGGCGGCAGAGCCATGACGTGGCCTCCAGGCTAAATTGCAAACTCCATTTATAAAGAATTGAGCTTCCTCTAAAAAGATCGTAGAGTTGAGGCTACTACTATGTTTAAAAAATTTCTCACGATCACTTTTCTTTTTATTGTTTTATCGATGCTCTTTTTTATTTTCATAATTCCAAAGTTCATGAATATTGAAAAATATCGCCCACAAATTGTTCAGGCTATTGAAAAGAATTCATACAGAAAGGTAAAACTTGGCGATCTCAAACTGAGTCTTTTCCCCAGCCTCAAGCTTTCCGCAAAAAAAACAAAGTTTTTTGTTGATCACCCTCAATTTAAAAATAAAGAAATCATTCACTGTAATAAATTCAGTGCCGGAATCTCGTACTTCAGCCTCTTGAGCACTCCCAAACTCAAAATTAAAATTAAAGACGCTCAAATAAATTCTTTAAAAATTGGAAATATAAGCAGTCTGAGCCTTTTAGCAAAAAGTAAAAATTCAGAAAATGAAGCGCCCCCTCAAGAAACCGCTCCAGAATCAAACGAAAAAGAAGGCTTTTTCAAAAAATTCATTACTAAAAAAATTGCCAAAGCAAAACTCAATTTTTTTACGGAGAATACATTTTTTGAACACAAAGACACTCAAAAGAAAGAAAGTTTCTCTATCAACAATCTTAAATTAGCTGCTAAGAATATTGGAAAAAATTCTAAAAACAAAATAAGTTTTGAAGGTATTGTGGGCTCTTCTGGAAAAAACAAATTCAAAGGCCCCCTTAAAGGTGAAGCTCTTTTTCATGCAAAAAAAGGCGACCTCAACCTTGTTCTTGATGCCACCAATATGAGCATTGAGACAAGTGCCCTTGAAAAACCGCCAGGATCCGCGCTCACTCTAAAAAGCTCTGGAAGAAAAGAAAAAGAAAAGCTCACCCTTGATGCCATTGAACTCAAAATAGACAAACTCGTCCTCAAAGGAAGCTTCAGCTACAACTCAGAAAATGAAAGCATTGACGCAAAACTAGACAGTTCTCAAGAAGAAATTTCAAAACTCTCTTCACTCTTTCCTGCCATTCGAAAAAACAACCTTCAAGGAATCATTCAAAGCAATCTCAAAATAGACGGCCCCAGCAAAAACCCGAACATTAATGCAACTCTTTTGTTAAAAAACATTCAAGGGAGTCTCGCTGCCTCGGGAAAAGAAATTGATTCCTTTTCTGCGGAAAGTAAAGTGACTGGAACAATTTCCAATCCATCTATTCGCATTGAAAAAATAGCTCTTATTGCCGGAAAAAACGAAGTCAATGGAGAAATCGCTATCAGTGAAATCTCAAAACCAAAAATAGATATTTCGCTTTCATCAAAATTTTTAAATTTGAAAGATTTTTCTAAAACTGAAAAAGCTTTACAAAAAAAGCAAGTCGCCAACAAAGAAGCCGTTCCAGCTCATGAAAAAATTGCCCAACTTGAAAAACCCATTGAAGACGCTCTCTCAAAAAAGCTTTACGACACACTTGAACTTCATTTAAAATTAGACATTCAAGAGATTTTTTGGCTTGGCAGTCACTTTAAAAAGCTGAACCTGAGGTCGAAACTCGTAAAAAGAAAGCTTCATATTTCAAAGCTGAGCACTGAAGTTTTTGGAGGAAATATTATTGGAACACTCAGCGGTGACCTCATCGCCAAAGAGCTGAAAATAAATACTGATTTGTCTCTAAAAAATATAAGCATAAGCCAGGTCTGCACTGAACATGCTCCCAAATGGAAAAAAGAACTGAGTGGGAGCCTCAATGGAAAATTTAAAACTCAACTCAAAGGAGTGAGCGAAGTAGCTATTTTGAAAAATCTACGAGGCGAATACAACTTCAACATTCAAAAAGGGACTCTCAACCTTCCCATTGAGAAAATAAGTAATGATCTTTTTAAATCTGTTCCTCAATCCCTAAAAACAGGGCTCATTCAAAAGGCGACCAACTCCAAGACGAATTCATTCGACGGCAGCTTTAAAGAAATGAAAGTCAACGGAACAATTGCTGGAGAAAAAATTAACATCAGCGAATTGAGCATTTTATTTGCCGAAAACAGAAAAGAAATTGGTGAAATTGGCATTAAAGGAAGTGGCTCGATTGACTTCAAAAAGAATCTTCAATTTACTGGGAACGCCTTACTCAATTCAAAGAAAGTCAAATGGCCTGAAGCCGTAGGCCCCAGTGGAAAAATAGAAATCCCCATTCAACTGTCTGGACCCCTCAATAGCGCCAAACCCAATATTGATTACACTGCAAAAACTCTTCTGCCACGACTGGCCAAAAAACAAGCCTCCAAGGAACTCAATAAAGTCATTGAAAAAAACATCAAACCTCAGGCCGAGAAAATCTTAAAGAAAATAGTCCCTAAAGGAGACAAACTTTTGGAAAAAGGTAAAGACGAATTGAAGAAGTTGTTTAAGTTTTAGAGTTAGAGTCCTAACTACAATTATATTGGGCTGCAAGCGTTTGAACATAAGCATTGATTTTTGAGTAATCACCCGTGTTAATAGCTTCTCTCATGAGCTCTACATTGTTCAGTCTATCTTCTTCTTTAAGGTCTATCCCCTGTTCTTTAATTGGCTTTCCATTTAAAATAGAACCACCACCGTCTGCATTTCTATCACCTAAAACTGCATGCATTGCTGCAGTAGCCTCAGGTGGCTTAGTAACAAATTTGCCATTTTTCTTTTGTTTTCCAACCATTCCGGCTTTCAGATATCCATTATCAAAGAGAACACCGCATTTTTTTAGTCCATTAGTTGTATAACAAATTATATCACCTAGTTTTAAATTGTTATTCCCAAATATGTTTGTAGCTCCAAAACCTTTTTTGGGATCAAACATTTTTTGATCAAAGTGAGCCATATACGATTGCCTATATTGATATTTATCCGATCCGTCTCTATCTTTATTCCCATATTCATCTTTACTGCCATCTGTATTCACAGCAAATCTGCTATCTTGACGAGCTTCAAGACATCGACTCGAATCAGAACTCCCTTTTGGTTTATCAAAAACAAAACCTGAAGTATCACCCGTAGAACTAAACGTTGAAACAGTCGAAGAAGGCCCATCATAGAATCTACTTGGAACAGCGGTAGTCGTTACACCATGTCCAGCAGTAGAAGTTATCGTTTCTTCTGGAACGAGGCCATCTTCTAAAACCATTTCTCGACTCGATTTTTTTCTATTTGCAAAAAGTCCAAGAGTCGATACTCCAAGCATTGCACGCCCACCAATTTTCATATTTTTACTTTTAAAGACGTCAGTTGTTTTACACGAAGAAAAACACGTTATTAAAAAGATATAAAAATACAGTTTTTCCAGTTCATAGTCTAATTTTACAAGCGTTTACTCTATGTATTGTTAAGAGCTTAACGAAAACTTAACATATTAGATTAAGATTGAATGAAGCTTTAAGGAGGGTGTTTATTTCTTAGACAATTTTTGAATTTTAAAGACCCAAAGCAGTGCAAAACTCCACTTGATCGCCTTCTAAATAACCATAAAGTTCAGAATACATTTCACGACAAGCAGGCTCTTCGCGAGTTTTTAAAGACTTTAAAGGTCCAAAATGATGGTAGGCAAAACGGATGAGAACAGCGGCATATTCCACGGCGAATGCGGGACATCTTTTCATGAGTGACTGAAAATGTGCTCCTCGACCTCCTCCAATTGTTCTTGAGTTCTTACTTTTTGAAACGCCTTCTTTAAAAACGTTTAAAAAACATTTCCATCGGTCTTTGCTATATTCTTCATAAACTTCTTTGAGTGACTGATCAAAATTCGTTGAATTTTCAGAAATCTGAAAAAGTCCGGCTTCAATTTCTGAAGATTTTCTTTTTTCTTTAACTGCACGATCCGCGCCTTCACTATATTTTCCAGTCGACTCCATCATCCCTAAAGAATGCAACAAAGAAAAAGTTGCAACGAGGTGCTTTTCATTTTCTTCGTATAAATTTTCATTTTTTAATTTTGAGTTTTGAGAATAATAAAGCAAAGCGTCTTTTTCATCTTTTTGAGTCTTTTGAATCATAGCTGAATAAATAGTGTTTTCTTTTGAGTGAGTTCCGCGACAGACGGCCTTCACAAAGGTCCAGGCCATTCCGTTAAAATAGCCGACGGGCGACTTTCCTCTTCCAGGAAAAAAGTTATCTTTGCACTCATCAGAGGCATCGATAATTTCTTGAACCTCTAATTGAGTTTGTGATTTTGGAATTTGGAATTCCCGATAAGCTTTTCCACAGGAAAAATGAAGAAGAAGTAGGCTCATCAGAAAAAAGCCTTTTTTTATGAAAGTCATAGCAGTTCAAGAGATGCAAGAGTGCATCCAAAACTGTGCGCTGGAAATACAGTAACTTAGCCTTATAAAGTGGCGTCTCAAACATTTTTTGCCACCCTGAGATGGCTAAAAATTAGGCAGCTACTTCTGTAGAGATTCGCTTAAATTCATCTTGTTCGACTTCATTGAGTTCAAGTCCATCTATTGGTCCAAAGTAGACGTCTCCATTGTGCTCTGTAAAGGCAAACCAGCGACCCAAAATGTTCTGATAAAGAATTTCTCTTTTCCCGTTTTTAGAGCTTCTGTTCCTTGAAATAAGTGCTTCTTTCTTGCTTTCACTGTCCATATATGTCATTTTCGGATCGAAAGAGTTAAAACTTGATGAAGACACCTGACGCATTACGAAAAAGAGACTTATTACACGGCGCAAAAAAGAGCTCAAGCTCTGAAAAAAACAAACTAATTCAAGCATTTATCAAAAAAAATTGGATCAGTGATGCTATAGATTTTAGCACTCACGATGAAAGCTTTTTTGACGATATTGAAGCAAAATGTGTTGAAAGTGGAGACGTTTTTTTACTGCTCAAGCTTTCTCATATTCTTGAAAAAAATATCAATTCTTCTCAATTAGTGCTAACCGCTAAGAAAGCTGAAAGTCTTGGGAAAATTCGCTATGCCCTTTTAGCCTACGAAAAACTCGAAAATGAAAGCGAAGTTGAAAGACTTGCAAAGCTCATTGAAAATGACGGCGATCGTATCAACAGTGATGAAGAAGAAGAAATTTACATTCCAGATCACACTGAAGAAATTGAATAAAAAATGGCAAAAAAAAGAAAAAACCAGAGAAAGAAAAAAAAGAAGGGATTTTTTTCAAGAAAAAATTCTTTGCTTTACGTCATTGCTTTTATTGGGGTTGCCCTTCTTGCTTCAAGCCTTATTGAAGAAACAAGAAACTCAGAACTTGTTCCCTACTCACAAGTAAAAACTGCAATCAAAGAAGATTCTATAGAAAGAATTCTTATTGGAAAAGATCTTATTGAAGCCATCCCTACAGATGCTACTGCTAAAAAACTTTTCACCCTCAAAGGGCAAATTTCAGACGACTCCCTCATTCCTTTACTCGAAGAGAAAAAAATTCAATACGAAGCAAGAAAAGAAGCCACCTGGTTAGGTGACTTTTTCACTTCATGGATTTTGCCGCTTATTTTTATTTATTTTCTATGGCAGTTTCTTTTTAAGAAAATGTTTAAGTCTGGTGGTCCCCCAGGGCTCATGGCTTTTGGAAAAAACAACGCCAAACTTGTCGACATCAACCGAAAAGATAAAGTTACTTTTTCTAACGTCGCAGGCTGTGGAGAAGTTAAAGAAGAGCTTCAGGAAATCATTAGCTTCTTGAAAAAACCCAAAGCCTATTTAGACATTGGAGGTAGAATACCAAAAGGAGTTCTTCTCGTGGGCCCTCCGGGAACCGGAAAAACTTTACTAGCTCGAGCCGTCGCCGGTGAAGCGAATGTTTCTTTTTTCCAAATTTCTGGTTCAGACTTCGTTGAAATGTTTGTTGGAGTTGGAGCCGCCAGAGTTCGAGACCTTTTTACTCAGGCTTCTAAAAAATCTCCGTGTATTATTTTTATTGATGAACTCGATGCGATTGCTAAATCTCGAAGCTCTAACGCTTACTCAAGTAACGACGAAAGAGAAAACACCCTCAATCAAATTCTGGTTGAAATGGATGGTTTTAGTAATCACAGTGGTGTGATTATTATGGCCGCAACAAACAGACCTGAAGTTTTAGACCCTGCCATCTTAAGACCTGGCCGCTTCGACAGACAAATCATTGTTGACCGACCTGGACTCAAAGAAAGAAAAGAAATTTTAGGCCTTCACTTAAAAAAAGTAAAACACGAAAAAACTATTGATCTAGACAAGCTCTCTTCAAGAACGCCTTACTTTACTGGCGCAGATCTTGAGAACGTTATTAACGAATCAGCCCTGCTCGCCGTCAGAAGAGAATCTAAAATTGTGCAGACTCAAGACATCGAAGAAGCCATTGACCGAGTCATGGCTGGTTTAGAGAAAAAAAGCCGCACCCTCATTGAAGACGAAAAAGAAAGAGTTGCCATCCATGAAGTTGGCCATGCACTCGTTGCCCACTTTAGCGATGAAGCCGATTCTGTTCATAGAATTTCAATTGTCCCGAGAAGCAAAGGCGCCCTAGGTTACACCATGCAGGTTCCAAATGAAGAAAGGCACCTCATGACCAAAGAAAAGCTTTTTGGACAAATAAGAACTCTTCTTGGCGGCAGAGCAGCTGAAGAAGTCGTGCTTGGCAACGTCAGCACAGGCGCTCACGACGACCTCAAACGAGCCTCACAAATGATTCGACGAATGATTTGTGAATTTGGCATGAGCGACTCTCTTGGACTCATCTCACTCGGGCAAAGCAGTGAAAGCTATGCTGGCAACCCGTTCATTCAAAATGAATACGCTCCCATTAGTGAAGAACTGGCTCAAAAAGCTGACCAAGAACTAAAATCAATTTTAGAGTCTAAATACATGGAAGCAAAAAACATTTTAAGAGAAAAGTCTTCTCTCATGCAAGAAACGGTCGCGCTTTTACTGAAAAAAGAAGTTATTGAATCAGAAGAGATTAAAAATCTTTTTAACGAAAAAAAAGTTGAGTCGACTAGCTTTACTGAAGAGATCACTCCTTCAGCCAACGCTTGAATGCTTTAAGAAAGAGTCTCAAAAAACAACTGGTGCATTTTACTCGGTGTTTTTTCTGAAAGCTCCGGATGAAAACTAGAAATCATTTTATTGCCTTGTCTCAGCGCGGTTGTTTCACCTTTGTGCGTCGCAAGTATTTGTGAAGCCTCAACGTTGAAAGAAACAATTTTTGGAGCACGAATGAAAGCAACACTCTCTCCTTCGAAGTTCTCAACAAAGCTTTCTGACTGCCTGCCGTAAGCGTTTCGCTCGACTTCGCAGTCGACAACGCCTAATGACTTTTGATTTGATCCACGAACAGCACTAGAAAGTAAAATAGCTCCAGCACAAATTCCCCACACCGGATGAGTTAAGGAATAGTTTTTCAGCTCATCAAACATTTGGAAAAGTTCTAAATTTTTTAAAATGACCGAACTTTCCCCTCCAGGAAGAATCAAGGCATCAATGGATTGAAAATCTTCCGAGTATTTTACCTCTTGGAAAGTTGCCCCTAAGGCTTCAATGTGTTTTCGGTGTGCTTGGACACAACCCTGCAAAGAAAGAACGCCGATTTTTTTTTTCAAAATTCTTGCGTCTCTTTTACCAGCCGCGCTCACTCATTCTATTCTCAGGTAAGATAGAAGACATTTCTTCGCCTCGCATTGCTTGAGACTTCCCAAGAGTTTTCGTTGCTGCAAGCACTTCTTGAGGGTCCGAGAAACGTGCTACGGACTGAACAATAGCTTTAGCAAAAACAAGTGGGTTTTCAGATTTGAAAATTCCACTTCCTACAAAAACAGTTTCAGCTCCTAATTGCATACACAAAGCCGCATCAGCCGGAGTGGCAATACCGCCCGCTGCAAAGTTCGGAACCGGCAATTTTCCAAGTTCTTTCACTTGAATAAGTAAATCTAAAGAAGCTCCAATGTTTTTAGCTTCGGTCGTGAGCTCTTCAAAATTCAGCGTCGTCACACGTGCAATATCTTGCCTAATTTGTCTGAGGTGTCGAACAGCTTCAATGACATTTCCAGTTCCAGGCTCACCTTTCGTTCGAATTAAAGCAGCTCCTTCAGAGATTCTTCTTAAAGCTTCTCCTAAATTTTTCGCTCCACAAACAAAAGGAATTTTAAAGTCATGTTTCCAGATATGAAATTCATCATCGGCAGGACTCAAAACTTCTGACTCATCGATGTAATCAACCGAGAGAGCTTCTAAAACCTGTGCTTCAGCAAAATGTCCAATTCTGCACTTTGCCATGACTGGAATTTTAACGGTTTTTTGAATTTCTTCAATCAGCTCCGGTGGACTCATTCGAGCCACGCCACCATCTTTACGAATATCGGAAGGAACTCTCTCAAGTGCCATGACTGCAACCGCGCCAGAATCTTCAGCAATTCGAGCTTGTTCAGCGGTAACCACATCCATAATCACGCCGCCTTTGAGCATTTCAGCAAGTCCAGTTTTTAGATTAATTTTTTGAGCCATTGTCATGCAGCTCTTTCTAGTGACACTTCCCGTCTGAAGCAATAAAAAATCAACGCTAGCTAAAATCTCACACCATAAAATCAAGAACTTATGGCAATGTTTCGCTAAAAATCTAGGCTCTCAACAAAACAATACTGTTTTTGACAATAAAACAACGTGATAGTATTATTACTATAGATGAAGAAACTGAGACAAGTGGCTCTTTTTAAAAAAGAAATTGGAAAGTTTCCTCTAGAAGTAAGGGAAGATATTTTTTTACTGGTTATGGAGTATTTAAAAGGATCAAAACTTAATTCCAAACAGTTTAAAACCTTCAAACTCTCGGCTTCAATTAAAATACAGGAATTTAAAGTGAAAGACCGCTTTGGAAACTGGAGAGCTGTCTCGTTTCTTGACAAAGAAAAAACACTCACATTTGTCTACGCATTTCATAAGAAATCACAGGCATTACTTGAAAAAGACAAAAGAATAATAATTTCACGTATTCAAAAGGAGAAGATATGAAAAAACAAACAATTAAAGAGCTTGCTGAAGACTGGGGCGTCGACCTTCAAACACTCACAATTAAAAGCGAATTGGTTTCTTCAATAAAAAATTATTGTAAAAAGCATAGCATTTCACAAAGAAAACTAGCCTCTATGGTTCCAGGACTAACTCAAGACAGAGTTTCAAAAATTTTCTCTGGGCAAGTCGGGCACATGACCATCGATAAACTCGTTCAAATTAGTTCATCTCTTGAAATAAAAATTTCCGTCAAGACTAAAGCCGCTTAAATTCAAACACTTACGCAAAAACAACTCAAAGTGACCAAATTTTAGACAGGCCTCTGACGCTCTTTGGAAAGCCTCCCAGGAAAGCCTTTTTTACGCTCCTAGCGGGTGGCACAGCCCTTGCTTCTCTATAGCTAAGGGTAGGAAAATAAAAATGAAATTAAATAAAAAAATGCTTTTGGGTCTCATTGCCGGTCTCTTTGTTTTGGGAGCTTTTTCAATAGCTTCATTAACAAAAAAACAGACTGCAGAGCTCAAGTCACCACAGAACTCAGCACAAACAAAAAGCTTCAAAAAAAATAGCCGTATCAAGAGCTATGCAAGAAAAATTACCCTCCCAGAGATTTCTAAAAGAGATCATTTCAGCACTATAGAAAGCTCGTCAACATTGAGTGAAAATTCAAAAAGTGAAACAAAAGAAGAGCTCCGCAAGAAAGGGGCTACTGAGAACAAAAAGAAAATTGCCGCAGAAAAAGCAAAAAGAAAAAAAGCTGCTCTCAAGAAAAAGCGTCTCTTAGCCTATAAGAAAAGATTAGCCGCCGCTAAGAAACGCTACCTAGCGAGCTCAAATAGAGACGCCAATCTTTTAGACTTCAACACCACACAAGATTCTGAAGACTTTCTTCCTCAAAACGAAGACGAAAGCCGAAGCCATCATTTTTCACCAACTTCAAGCTCAGTACAAAACGAAGAAGAAGAAGCTCTAGTCGATCAGGCAATTCTTTCTGAAAAATACGGCTTTTGTGACCCTGAACTTTCTGCGAATTGCACGAAGCTTCCTGCTCTTCAACTTCTTGAGGCAAGCTGCCTAAAAACTACCGGAAAAAAAGCTTCACTTCCCGAAGAACTTATTGAAGAAAGCATTCTCAGTGCCAATTACGAAGAAAAAATTCTTTCTCAAGAAAATGCAAAGAGTCTTGAAGAATACTTTCTCAATGAAAAGCTCAGCACTCTAAAAAAATCTAGAGAAAACTTTGTCAGATGTAGCATTTCAAAAACATTCTCAGCTCAATCAGAATGCAAAATTAAAGAAGCCATTCAACAGGCAGAGAATGAATTTTTTAAAGACCTCGAGTCCATCAAAGCAAAACAAACTAAAAGAGAGCTCAACAATGGCGACGCCCTTGAAGAAGTCGCACGAGCATTCAGCCACAAAAGAACTCAGGCTCTTGGTTACGTTGATCAGAAGCTCAACACCGCTATTTCTTCACTAAAAGCTGGAACAAACGAAATTTCATTTCCTAAAGGTGAAGATGATGCCTCTAAACTTTGCTCCCAAGAAAGCTTTTCGCTTCAGGTTCAAAACGACAGCTCTGAACAAGAACTCATTGAAAATCTTAAAACAAGCGAAAACCCCGTTCTTTGTAGCATTGCAAAAGACACTCAGTCTCGTGAACCAAGTTCTGAGCAAGAGCCTCTTTCAGTTTTTCTTTTAGAAACTAACGATTCAGGATCCGTCCTTCTTCGAGACACACAAAGCCAAAAAACATATTGGTCAAAGGAAATTCCAAAGTGCTCAAAGACATGGCACGTTGAAGAGCTTGAGGGTTAAACTGAAATATTTCTAAAGCTTTACTAGCTTCACTATTCTCGGAATCTCTACCAGAAAAAAACTAGCTTTTAGAGTGTCGCCTACGAACGGATCAAAACTTGGCTTTATAAATGCAAAGGGTCTTGAATGAGATGCAAATCAAGAGCGGTTACTTTTTAGTAATTTTACTCAAGGCAGTCCTGCAAGATTTAGAGTTAAATCGTATAGAATAACTCTTTTGCCCTGGCAGATATTCCTCTCCAAGTGATTCGTCAGCAAGCAAAAAATTTACTTCTAAACTTTCAAAATCTATAGTTTGTATTTCCTGAAGAGAGAAAAGTTCATCAATTTTTATTCCGTATGTTTTGCTAAGAGTCAATCCTTCTTGATTTGAATCTGACTCAAGAACGAACGCATCAATAACTCTTGGTTCCCCAAATGCAGCCATTACAAAATCAGGCGGTCTTTCCACCTCTATGTTTTCAGGATTAACCTGAAACACCAATAAAGAAAGTTGGTTGTTTTCGATTTCCCAGCTACTATTATCCCGCACCAATACTTTCCCCTCCGCAACACTTTTTACTGCTTCAAGCAGCTCAAAAGCATCCATACTTCCTGTTCCCGGCGATCTATCTGTCAAATAAAGTTTCTCTGGATACTCATCCCTATTTTCGAGCAAAAAATAGACCACAAGATTTCCAGCAGCGTCTGTTCCTAAAGATATTTTAACAAGCGATTCTTCAGAGTTACTTAAGCGCCCTTCAAAAGTAGCATGAACACTAAGTGTTGAGAGAAATAAAACAATCAATAATAATCTTTGTAATTTATCCATTTGTAGTGAAAAATAGCACGCCCAACTCAGCGCGTCAACACATTTTCCATACGTAGCCTCCTTTTTAGAATGCCGGAATATACTCCGTCTCTACTACCCTGTGCTGAGCAAGAGCCTCTTTCAGTTTTTCTTTCAGAAACTAACCTAGATTCGACAAAAAATTTAAGAATTTGACGTTCATCCGAGAGGGAAGGTCGGGCTCCGCGCAGGAAAAACTTAAGTTCACATAAATGAATTTTAAGAGTTGTGACAAGTTTCAGCCGATGTGTTGTCTTAAAGGTATATGAAAAATCTTATTTTATTTTTAACGGTATTTACCTTCAGTTTTCTCCTTTCAGCTCATCCAGGAGGCACAGACAAAAACAAGTGTCATGTCAAAAAAAGTACTGGTGTGAAACATTGCCACGACGGTAAAGACAAAAAGAAACTTAAATCTTCTAAGAAAAAGAAGAAAAGCTCTTCAAGCACTAAAAAGTCTTCCACTAAAAGCAAAACATCAAAAACAAAGAAAGCTAAGTCCAGCTCTAAAAAGAAGTAAAACTCTCGCTAAAGGCGCTGGAGGGTCTAAACCGAAAGCGCCAGAGCTCGCATAAATTTTTCATGCGCCCCCCTATAAAAACACCATCTCACTCCAACTAAACAACTCCGCCGAAATAAAAGCTAATATCAAAAGACGCTACAGAAAGTTCCTTTAAATTACTTTTTTCACTAGATGCTCTGAGCGTCTCTATAATAGCATCTATTTGTGCGTTTACGATAGGAACCATAAATGAGGGTAAGTTTCTAACAATGGTACGTTTACGTTCCTGTCTTAATTCAAAATACAATGCCGCCTCCTTGTTCCATTTTAAAATTTTGCTCGCTGCTGCTTTTAGTGCTTTTTGACTTTGTTCTGGGATCACTAGATGAGGATGTGTCGCCCTTAAATTATCTCCTTTTTTTTGGATAAGTTTTAGTTTTGTCAAAAGAGCTACTTTTTGAGAAAGTTGTGATGTGCTAAAAAATTCTTTGATCGTATCAATTTTTATCCAAGTTCCGTGAAGCGCTAGAAGTAAAAGTAAATAATAGGCATCTTTCGACTCTGAAAGCGCTAATAATTCACTATCGAGCATTTCATAGTTTTCTTTGGAAGCTTTACGGTGTTCTTGAAGCGCTTTAGTTTTAAAAGATTCTTTAACTTTTCTAACTGGCATCTTAATTTCCCAACCTGGAAAAACAATTTGGCAGAATTTATTAATTAAAGCTTGGCCCAACTCACAAGGTAAAACTGTTGCAATGTCATTAAGAAGTTTTGTTGATGGCAATGTTTTTCCAGACAACACAATACTCAAATGCTCATAAGAACACTCGACAACTCCACCTTTAGTTAAAAAAGAATAGAAGCTTTTTTTCTTTTGAAAGCCTAATTCTGCAATAATTCTAGAAAACTCTACTGATAATTCATTGTTTTTATTCGTTTGCATTTTATACAACCATTGTACTTTTTATAACTAGACATTGAGAAAAAATCGGGAAAAGATCATCAAAAATTAACATTAAACAAACAGAAGGAACAAAATTATGTTTAAATTTAAAAATCTTTTCTTAATACTTTCATTTTCTTTTATTGCTTTCAGTTTTTCTGGTGGAGTTGAGCAATATGCTAATAGCAACAGTCTTCCTGAAATTTTCCACCTCATCAGCTTTAAATTTACGGAGTCTGAAGCTATGTGCGGTGAAAAAGGATGGGCTCAGGCAGCAGAAAACTGCGAGATAAGCAACTTAAACAGCTGTATCACAAAAAAACTATCCTCCGTCAGAGTTTCACCAGCTGGTAATATTCAGTTATCTTTCCCTCAAGCCCCGAAACCAACAGACTCCAAAAGAGAAAGTTATTCTAAACTTAGAAAGATTTCAGAAAGCTACGATGAGTGCATCTTCAACGGCAAAGGCCTTGGTTGGAAGATTATGTCCAACTCTATTTCCAAAGTTTTAGAACAAAACGGCTACCTTTAAATCGATTATACCAAGGGCACTAGAGGAATTGAACCCAATAGTGCCCCAGCTTAGCCGCCCTAAAAGAGTTCAGTAAATTAGAGCGAATAGATTTAGCAACCTTCACTCTATTGATACCTTGTCTTTTGGAGTCATATTCTCTTTTTTTTCTAGAGATTAAAATGTTGAATCATGGAAAAGCAAATTACAGGATAGCCTCCAATTTTAACTTTTTTCTCTTCACCATCATCAATAAACCCTCCTTATATCTTTCTATATTTGAGTGAGTCTTTCAAGAATGACTCTAAAAACCAGCCTAGATTCAGCTTAGTCCTGATAAAGAATAAGCTGTCCGTTGTTTTTTGTTACTTTCAGCTTAAAAAGTTCTTTATTGTCTCCGTAGGAATACTCAACGGATTTAATGCTTGGACCGTGGAGGTAGTGGGTTTGTGATGGGCAGCAGGTCTTTAGATTGACAGATTCTGGAATCAAGTAAAAATCATCGCCCTTTTCTTTCTCATGACAACAAAGGAGCCCGGCTGAATGCTCTTCGCTACTTTCTTTACTTGGATAGACTTTATAGCAAGGGTCCATTTCTTCGCCCGCGAGGAAGCGGTCCAAGGGATGTGATCCTTCTGGATCGAGGGAAAAGTCTTTATTAATTTCTACTGGGTTGATTTGTGGCTCTTTGACACTTTTTTTATCTATGGTGTGTGTGCAAGCTGCTAAGAGTGAAAATAGAGCCAGCATTATTTGCTGTCTCATATATCTAGTTTACCCGATGAACGACTTTGAATGGTTAAGATTTTGTTTTCTTTACCAAAAAAAAATATAAAAATACTGACGAGATGCTAAGCTATAAAAATTGCTCGGTTTTTTCACCCAAAGCTTTTATCTTGAAGACTTGTGAGCGTTCAAAGAATATGCTTTTTTAAAAAAATGTCATACATTCTTTCTATAGACCAAGGAACGACATCAAGCCGAGCCATTCTTTACGATTCCAAGTTTAAGAAAATTGCCTCTGGTCAAAAAGAATTCAAACAATACTTCCCTCAAAACAATCACGTTGAGCATGATCTGAATGAGATCTGGGAAAGCATTGTTTTTTCTATTCAAAAAGCGTGTTCAGAGGCGAAAAAAAAGGACAAAAGTTTTTCTAAAAAAAAGATTCAATGCATTGGCATTACAAACCAAAGAGAGACTTTTGGTATTTGGAACAAAAAGACTGCTTTGCCTCTAAAAAAAGCCATCGTTTGGCAAGACAAAAGATCCCTAGCCTTGTGTGAAAAATTAAAAAAAACTCAAGCAGGAAAAGCCTTAGAAAAAAGAAGCGGACTTCTTCTCGACCCCTACTTCAGTGGCAGTAAAATTGCCTATGAAATAAAAAAATCTAAAAGTTTAGAAAAGAAACTCAAGAGCGGAAAATACTGCATTGGCACCATAGACAGCTTCCTTTGCTTTAAGCTCAGCAACAAAGAAGCTTTTGTTACTGACACCAGCAATGCCTCTAGAACATTATTTATGGATTTGAAAACTGGGAAATGGTCAGCTGATTCTTTAAAAGTTCTCAACACCCCCATTGAAGCCCTTGCTGAAATTAAAGCTTCCAACGCACTCTTTGGTCATACGAAAAATCTTTCTTTTCTTCCAGATGGTATTCCCATTACTGGAATTCTTGGAGATCAGCAAGCGGCTCTCTTCGGGCAATATTGCTTTAAAAAAAGTGAAGCAAAAATTACTTATGGAACTGGTGCTTTTTTTCTCGTCAATACTGGAAAAAAAATTGAAAGAAAAAAAGGCTGCCTCTCTACCGTTGCTTGGAAGCTCAACGGCGAAACAACTTACGCCCTTGAATCGAGTGTTTTTATTGCTGGTGCTGCTGTTCAGTGGCTCCGAGACGGTTTAAAAATAATTAAAGAATCTCCCGACGTGGAAAAGCTCAGTAAAAAATCTAAAAATTCTTCCGTCTTTTTTATTCCTGCCTTAAGCGGCCTTGGTTCTCCCCACTGGGCTCCACACATTCAAGGAATGATTGGAGGTATTACTCGCTCGACTACAGATGCTGATATTGCTCAGGCGACACTCAAGGGGATTGCTCACTCCGTGGCTGACCTGCTTGAAGCATCAACTCAAAAATTGAAAACTATCCGTGTTGATGGAGGTGCCTCCATGAACAAAGACCTCATGCAATTTCAAGCCAATATTTTTCAAAAAAGTATTGAACGCCCATTTGACATTGAAAGCACGAGCCGAGGCGCGGCCATCATGGCTGCTCTTGGCAATGGAATGATTCAGGACCTTAGCTCACTAAAAAAAGACAACAGCCTCCTCTTTAAAGTAAAAATGAAAAAAGTAGAAGCAACGACACTTCGAAAAGAATGGAAACGAAGAGTTCAGAGCCTTTTAAAAGCAAATTTTTAGGATAAATTGAAAAAGCTTTTTCCCTTTATTGAAAGGGAAAAAGTTATTATACTTATTGTGAAATGAATCCGGAAATAAAAAACGTAACGCCTCAGCAAAAGCCCGCTCTCGACGAAAATACCTGGGCTTCACTCTTTCACCTTGCCGGCCTTGGGACTTATGTTGTCCTCCCTGCATTAGGTGGCGTTGCTCTCACACTCATTCTTTGGCTTTGGAAAAGAGAAAATAGCCCTCGGCTCGACAGAGAGGGCAAAGAAGCTCTTAACTTTGAAATTTCCATGTTTCTTTACCTGACAGCTTCTAGCATTCTTTGTTGGTTGCTTATTGGCTTCGCCTTTTTACCAATTGTCATTTTGTTTCATGTTGTTTTCAGCATCCTTGCCGCCTTAAAAGCAAAAGATGGCATTGAATATAAATATCCGTTTACAATACGATTTTTAAAGTAAGCAAGGCTTTTTAAAAAGACGGTTTAATCTGGCTGCAAAGCTGTCTTTGAGAAGAGATCTTGTCATTTGACCCCCCAAGGCCGGCAACTTGATCTATCTTGTTAAAGCAGTCTTCAGCGCTTTGACAAGGAGTTGGCGACTGAATTCGTGGAGACATTCCACAAACCCATATTTGAAAGATACTCCTTCTCGCATATAAGAAAACAGTGAGAAAAAGCCCCGCTGAGACGACCACCAAAAGAACATACTCAACAACGACTTGACCCTTTTTTTTAGTCAATTTTTTAGCACTAGTTTTCATCGCTTTATTCTTATCGTCATAAGAGGCCTTTATGTTGAGAAAGCAAAGAACATAAATAACTTCAATAGAATCAACTTTCGGGCACAACAAACGGGTCTTAACTCAAAATTAATGATGTTATCTTATTTTTTCTGCTAAAATTAAGTCATGAAAAAAACTTTAATGCTTTTCATTTGTATTTTTACACACGAAGCTTTTACTAATGAGGCAGCCCAAACTATCAAAACAAACCCTAGGCAATATGGAGGAAGAAGCATTGGCCCTCAGTTCATAAAAGACACTTCAAGAAACAATGGAATAGGGCGCACTGTAGAAATATCAGAAAAAACGGACCCAGCAATGCTTCATGTTGCGTTAAAAACAATTCATGAGGAGCTTTTTAAAAACTCTCAATATGCAAATAAAAACTTGCAAGATTATTACAAAGAAATCAATAACGGAAAAACACTACCGGAACTGAACGCTGCTGCCCTTTATCGATTAAATGATTCATTACTGAGAATACTCATCAATGAAATTCACGTCAACGCTCCAAACAGGGCCCTTATTCAAAACATTTTAGTTTCGTTAGAAGAAGCAAGAATCCACTCCAACGAACTGTTTGAGACAGACTTGGAGCATGAGAACTTAGTTGATTTTATAAGTTCTCAAGTTTATCCTGAAATTCTCACAAAAAATGAAAACAACAAGCACGAAGCATTTGAGACTAAACTATTAGACTTTATCAAGAAAATACCCATCAAAAAAGAAACCCTCGCGACAGAAACAAAAGCCCCTCTCCCCCCTAAAGAAAGAACACCAAGCTATACTGGCCATGCAAATTTTAGTACAAAATAAAGCGAAGTCTTTAGAGACATTAACTAAATAATTTATCAGATTGACCTCAACGGTCCATTAATCAGGCCAAAAGCATAAAAAACACCTTGTTTTGTCTTTTACAAAGGTTTAACTTTTAGAAGAATGACAAAACTAAAACTTTGCATCTCAACATTCTCATTATTTCTAATTTTTTCTTGCGGAGCTGACACGAGCCCAATTTATAAACGTGGTAACATTGACCCCGTCAATACTGCGCCCATTGTCAACAAGCCAACACTCACACCTGGTGAAACAACTGAAGAAAGAAGCGCTCCAGCCCTCAACCCAGAAATGCAAAGTTTAAGTTTCGAATGCCAATCAAAGTTCAGAAAAAAGCCAGCTACAAGTAGTGGTTATTACACTGGCACCCAAGACGCTCAATGCAGTTTTAAAAATACGCTTTTAACTGATTCTCAAATTTTACAAGAAGCTTATGTTGAGGAATTTCTACACAAATACGAAATCAACGACACTATTGAAATTCTCGGAAGCAACAATAACGTCATTGGTAAAGAAATTTATTACACAATTAAAAAAGGTGATCGCGATATTAGTGGTAAAAAAGTTGAAGTTTGGGGACCGCACGTTTTAAAAGTATTTTTTGGCAATAAGAAAGAAAGCATTCTCACGATGGAATCCATTTCCTTGAACGGAAGTGGCTTTGCTGATGCTTTAAAACAACTGAAACTCGAGTTTAATTTTTCTACTAATGAAAAAAAGAAAGAAGCTACCGTCAGCTTTAGTAACTTCATTAAAGTGAAGAAGCCAGCCATTGCTCCTACTTTCATTTTTCATAAAGAAGCCGTGAAAAGTCATAAAAAACAAATTTCAAAATCAATGGACGACGTTGTCAAAAAGTTTTCTCAAATAGAATCTATGCTTCGTGAAAATAGAAGTTTTGCTCGCTAAAAACAAAAAACTTTTCTTAGCTTCTGTTCTTTTATTTCATATTGGTGCTGTTGGTGCTGTTGGTGTTTTTATGTTTTTCAAGAAAAACACTCGATCTGAGTTTAAAGAAAAAGAACAGAGCCTTCTTTCAAATCAAAAACTCAACACTATTCACGAAAAAGAGCTCTTTCTGCACAGTGCGCTCAACAAAGACTTTGGATTTGTCATCTTTTGGGCTCAGTGGTGCGCTCCCTGTATTGAAGAAATTAAAGAACTGAGCTCCCTTCAAAAAAATAAAGATAAAATTATATTTGTAAATATAGACAAGATCAGTCTTAAAGAATTTAAGAATCATTACAGTAATTTAGTCAATGAGCATAAAATCAATTTTCAAAGCTATTTTGATCGCAATTATTTTTTTCCAGAAAATTTAAAAATTCACACGCTTCCCGCAAGTATTTATTATGAGGGCTCTTCTTTTAAAATTGTAAAAGTTTATGAATCAGCTCTAAAAAAAAGCTATGTTCAAAAAAAATTAGCTCAGTAAATTTCCAGCGATCATTGTTTTGGAAGGCTTTCTTTGCGTTAAAAACAATTCTTCCAAATAGCTTTTAGTTTCAAAATGGAAAAAGTTCATGTCTGCCGCAAATCCCTCTAACAAAAGACCATGGGTCGAATCTTTTTCCAACGCTGCAGCAGCATTGAAGGTGCTGGCACATAAAATTTCATCTGGACTCATTTTCAAGCGGCTCGCAGCCAAGAGCTGTGAAAAGCTCATGCGAAATTCTGGAGCTGTTCCGGGATTGTAATCCGTGGCTAAGGCAACACGAGCGTTTTTTTCGAGCAGGTGTCTCGCATCGACATAAGGTAAATCTAAAAAGAAACTTGTTGCCGGCAAGACGGTGGCGACGCTTTCTTTTTGAGCTAAACAGAGCACTCCTTCTTTGCTTACTTTTTGCAAATGGTCGACAGATACGGCACCCAAATGGCTAAAATACTCAACACATTGCATGTTGGTAATTTCATCAGCGTGCACCTTAGACTTAAAACCCAATTCTTTAGCCGCTCTAGCAAAACGCAAGGCGGCCTCTAAGCTAAAGAAACCAATTTCAGGAAAGGCATCAACATAATCAGCCAGGCCTTCTTTTTTTACAATTGGCAAGATGTCGATCATGCCTTGGACAAAGTCATACTCTTTAACACCTTTTGGAAGAGCGTGTAGACCTAAGAAAGTGCTGCTAATTTTATCTTTAAAATCATAGTTTTTCTTAAATAACTGAATGGCTCGGAGCATGTTGAGCTCGCCTTCCGGAGTCTTGGCGTAACCACTTTTAATTTCTAAACTTGTCGTTCCAGATTTATTGATTTCTGAAACTTTTTTCGATAAAGCCTCGACAAGCTCCAAAGTGCTTGCAGATTCAATCGCCTCCATTGTGGAGAGAATCCCCCCACCTTCTTGAGCAATTTCAACATAATCTTTTCCACCCCAGCGAGAGAAATATTCTTTACTGCGGTCACCGCAAAAAAGTGCATGTGTATGGGAATCAATCCAACCGGAACACAAAATGGCTCCCTCAGCATTAACATCACTCTCAGCGGGAGACTGAAGAGTTTTTTCTTTTATAATGTTAATAATTTTTCCTTGGGCAATTTCTAAACTCAAGGGCCCTTCTAAAAAACTCGAATCACCAGAAGATATATTTCTTCCGCCTTTTTTTAAAAAAGCCTCACCACTAAACAATCCTGCTACATTATAAATCTTCATTTTTTTAATACCTCCGCAAAAGCCCCCTTTTCCATAAGCTCTTCAATTTTCTCAACATCTGGAGCCAGAAAACGATCGTTTTCCAGAAAAGGCACATCCTCCCGGAGCCTAGAGTGAACTTTCTCTAAGGCGATGCTTGATTTCAATGGCCTCAAAAAATCAATTCCTTGAGCAGCCACCATGAGTTCTATGGCAATGGTTGATTTTAATTTTTTAAGCACTTCAATAGCTTTAAAACCAGCCTGAGGCCCCATGGAAACATGATCTTCCTGGTCGTTATTGGTAGGAATACTGTCGACACTTGCCGGATAACATAAAGACTTTGCTTCACTCACCAAAGCAGCAGCCGTTACCTGCAACATCATGAAACCACTATTCAAGCCCCCATCGGGAACCAAAAATGTGCTCAAGCCACTTTGCTCCGGGTTCATGGCTGAGGCAATTCGACGTTCTGAAATATTTGCCAGAGTGGTCATGGCCGTCACCAAATGATCGCTCATTCTTGCCGGATACATGGCGTGAAAGTTTCCACCAGAAATGGAAAGCTCTTCTTCTGGAAAAATTAATGGATTGTCAGTAGATGAATTGATTTCTCTCTCAAGAATAGTTTCCGCGTAGGCGAGCTCATCATAAACCATCCCGTGAACCAAAGGAGCACAGCGAATAGAATAGGCATCTTGAACCTTAGAGCAACCAACATGACTTTCTGAAATTTCCGTGGTGCCTTGAAGGATTTGTGCGGCAAACTCAGCAATTTTTTGCGCCCCCACCTGGTTTTTGTTTTGATGTAAAAGAGGGTTGAGCACACTGTGCGAAGCACGAATAGCCTCGAGCAACATCAGGAAACTTAAATTCGCATGGTAAAGAGTCTTCTTCGTTTCCACCCAGGCTTGAACGGCCAAAGCGGTCGTGAGTTGTGTTCCATTAATCAGGCTCAAACCTTCTTTAGGCCCTAGTTCAACTGAAGTTAATTGAAATAGTTTTTGAACAGCTGGAACTTTTTCTTTTCTTTTAATTTCCCCATTGTGCACATAACTACAGGTGCCTTCTCCGAGAAAAAAAAGTGTGGCGTGAGCACTAGGACACAAATCACCAGAAGCCCCCACAGAGCCTCGACTTGGAATTTCAGAAAAAATTCCTAAATTAAGAACCTTTATTATTTCATCGACAATTTCTAAACGAATGCCACTATGCCCCCTGGCAATGACATTCAAACGAAGTATCCACATTGAAAAAACAATATTTCGATCGAGCAATTCCCCAACCCCACAGGCGTGGGAAAGAATAATATTTTTTTGAAGCAATTTTAGCTTTTGATCGTCAATGCGAATTTGTGCAAATTTTCCAAAGCCCGTGTTCACCCCGTAAACAGCGTCTCCCTTTGCAACAATTTTAGAAATAAACTGAGAACTCTTCACGATTCGCTCTCGCGCTTCAGAGCTGAGCTCAATTTCCCAACTAACAGTAGGGTCAAGAGCGAGTCGAGAAAAAATAGAAAGCTCTCGTGGCGTTAAAGAAAATCCATCAAGTATGAGTTTTTTTTTCATCACAACAACAATTCCTTCATCGCTTGAGCATAATCTTTTTCTTTAAAAATGGCTGAGCCAGCAACCAGAACATCGGCACCTGCTTGAATTGCCAACGAAGCCGTTTGCTTATTGATACCGCCATCAACCTGAAGGAGAATCTTTTCTTTATTTTTTTTTATAAAAAGCTCTTTGAGTTGCTGAAGTTTTTCGAGACAACTTGGAATCAGTTTTTGTCCACCGAAGCCTGGTTCGACAGTCATGACTAAAACCAGGTCAACCAAATCTAAATATTTTTCAATTTCAGAAATTGGCGTTTTTGGCTTCACGCTAATTCCCGCACGCACTCCAAAAGAATTAATTTTTTCTAGAGTCTCTTGAATATTTGAACTCGACTCAACGTGAATGGTAATTCTTTCTGCTCCCGCTTTAACGAAGTCTTCAATAAGCTCCAAAGGATTTTCAACCATCAAATGGCAATCGACCTCACCTTGAATATGGGAAGAAATACACTTCAAGACCGGAGCCCCAAAACTGAGATTTGGCACAAAGTGGCCGTCCATGACATCAAAATGAATGCCATGAGCCCCCGCCTTTTCGACAGACTCAATTTCGTCTTTAAGATGAGAAAAATCAGCTGCCAATAATGATGGGTAAATTAGAACACTCACACTTCTCACTTTTAGGGAGCAATATGGAAAGTGTCTAGCCGAAATAAAAAAAGGGAAGACAACAAAGGCTTTGAGCAAAAAAACTGATTAATTTAGAGCACTTAGTCACAGTCTTAGCTGGCTCCGTCCCTTTAAATTTACTCGTTAAGAAAAGCTATAGCCCGTTTAAAAAGTCTGGAGCTGCAAGCACGGGGCTTTTTCCTGGCCTCTGCCAACGAAGAATTTTTACTAACTTTTTACAAGATGCAACAACATAGAGTTGAGACTCTTTAACGAAAAGCTCCCCAGCTTCACGCTCTTCGCTAAGCTCATTACTCAATTGAGTTTCTAAAATTTTAAATTTTTTGCCGTTCAGTTCCATTTGCACAATTGGCCACGCTCGAAAGGCTCGAACTCGATTGTGAAGTTCTTCAGCCGTCCAAGACTTCTGCCAAAGGGCTTCTTTTTTTTCAATTTTTTCAGCCCAGGTAATTTTTTCTGGATTTTGTTCAACACCAGCTGGAAATTCGTCAAGACTTATTAACTTTTCAAAAAACTCATTCAAAACTTTTCCACTCTGAGCGCTTAACTGCTCACTCAAACTCAGTGCCGTATCGACTTCTTCAATTTTAAGTTCTTCTTCGGCCAAAACGTTTCCGGCATCTAACTCATAAATCATTTTCTGAAGGCTGACCCCACTAAGAGTATCACCCGCCTCTAAAGATCTTTGAATTGGCGCCGCCCCCCTCCAGCGAGGCAAGAGGCTTGCGTGAAGATTTACAGCCGCAAGCTTCGGCAAAGCGAGAATTCTTTTGGTGAGAATATTTCCATAAGCCGTTACCACGAAAATATCGGCATTGACGGATTTAATTTCATTATAGAAAAAATTTTCTGGATCATTCTTTTTCCAAAGTGACTCTGGAGAAATGACTTTTAAATTTTTACTCACAGCCCACTCTTTTACCGGACATGGACTCAGTTTCTGACCTCGTCCTCTTGGCCGGTCTGGCTGAGTGACGACAAGTTGAAGGTCTGAATGATTGAAAGTTGCTTCCAGACTAGGAATTGAAAACTCAGGCGTGCCCCAAAATATACTCTTGAGTCTTTTCAACTTTAAGAATCCTCAGAGAGTTTTTCGTATTTTTTAAGCACCAGACTTCTTTTTAATGGTCCGAGGTGGTCAAAGAAAAGTACGCCGTTCAGATGATCGATTTCATGTTGCAAAACAATAGCATGGTAATCTGAAAAACTATTTTCAAAAGACTCGCCTTGAATGTTGGAATATTTCACTCGAACGCTCCCGGCTCTTTTCACAACGCCGTTCACCCCAGGAAGGGACAAACACCCTTCTTCGAATTCAGTTTTTCCATCGAAACTAATAATTTCGGGATTCACAAATATTTCAGGATTTTTCAAGGACTCTTTTTCCGGAATTTCTTCTGAATTTTCTTCAGAGTTTTCTTCGTTTTCATTTTCTTTATCCGCATCAATAAAAGGCGTGACGTCGAGAACCAAAATTCTTTTCAGCGCTCCAACTTGCACAGCCGCCAGGCCAACTCCACGCGAAGCATACATCGTTTCCACCATGTCTTCTGAAAACTTTTTTAAACTTCCATCAAAGTCGACAATTTCTTTGGATTTTTTTCTCAGGAGCTCATCGGGGAATTTTACAATATCTAAAACAGTCATTTTTTTCCTTAGCGAATCACGCGACCAATACGGTCTCGGTAATCCTTATTTTTTAACATTCGAAAGAGACCCGGAATAAAATCAACCAGCATGACCTTAAGAGGATTTTCTTTCATGAGTTGTCCATCGTATTTTTGTGGAACTGAAAGCCAAATAAACAAAGCCCGCCCTTTGACCAAATTCCTGGGAACAAGTCCAAAAATTCTTCCATCGGATGAATTGTCTCGATTGTCACCCATGACGAAGTAATGTCCATCAGGCACCACAAATTCGCAAGTCTCGGAAGTTGCTATACTATATTGCAAGGATTTTTCGACACCACTCAAGTTAGAGTCAGAACGCAAAAACTCAGCTCGCCCCATAGGAACACAGTCTTTATTGAAATAGCTTTCGTAGCGAGCCTTTAAAGCCGGAAGATGTTCTTTATAATCGTCAAGTCCTTCTCGACGCATCCAATGAGGGTTATGGCGAGCGTCGGGAATTTCTTCTTCATAGATATTTGAATAAGAGGAATGTTTGTAAGCAGGCAGGCGCTCTTTAAAGTTTTCGTAATTCACTTCAACTTTAGAAAAATGCTTTCCATTAATAATCGGCCGCCCTTCACTCACGCTCACTCGGTCTCCGGGAATAGCCATGACTCGTTTAATGAAGTTTTTCCCACCCATGCGGGCCTTTCCAGTCGGATCGGGGCGCTTAAAAACCAAAACATCGCCTCTTTTCGGGTCAGAAATTTTGACGATGCTTTTATTGATTGAAGTAAAAGGCACGCCCAAATTGATATCATAGGCGCTTTTAGCCACAAAAAGGTGGTCACCAATCAGCAAGGTCGGCACCATACTTTCGCTGGGAATGCGAAAGGGCTCAACAATGAAAATTCTCAAAAAAATAATCGCAGCGATCGTCCAGAAAGTACTGGAGTTTTTCTCTTTCTTTAGAGGCTTATTTTTCATATACTCTTTATTATTAAGCCGAGTAAGGCCTTCTGTATATGGGAATTTTAAGTCGATACGTTTTTTGGAGCTTTTTAAAGCTCTTTTTCCCCATTTGGATTGGCCTCTGCCTGCTCATTTTCATTGTGGAGTGGATGACCGGCGCCTTTGCTAGCTCAGCAAGTGTCGGCGTCACAACAGCGCTGTATTTCTTCAAAATTCCCTCTTACATGCAGCTTGTTTACCCCGTTGCGGTGCTTTTTAGCTCTTTACTCTGTTTGGGCAAAATGAACCGAGGGAGAGAAAGCGTCGCGGCACAATCTTTTGGTTATTCACTGTGGAAAATCACCACGCCAATTCTTTTCGCCTTAGGGCTCATTTCCATTCCCTATTATTTCATCAATACTCAAGTCGCACCTGAGTCTTTAAAACTTCATTATGAGATTTACGATACGCAAGTTAAAAAAAGAGCCTCTCGCTTTGCGCAAAACAAAAATGAAAATTTGTGGTACAAAAACAGCTCTACTTTTTACAAGATTGGCTACATCAACCAAGATAAAAAGCTAATTTTCGACCTTATTCTGAGTGAAATTGACAGTGACTCAAAAATTATTGAACAAATCTATGCAGAATCCGCACTCTATAAAAACAAAAAATGGATTCTTCGAAATGGCCGAATTTACACCCCAAAAAACAATAAAAACAAAGTCTTTGTCGACTTTAAAAGAAGAGTCGAAACACGAATTGCCCCCATTCTTGATTTGAGGCAATTTAACTTTGAGCCTGAGCTTCTGAATCAAAAGGAACTCACGCAAACCATTCATCGCTATAAGAAACTCGGCATTAAAAACGCCTCTTTTAAAGTCGCTAAAGAAGCTCGTCTGAGTATTTTACTCTTGGCCTTTGTTTTTGCCCTGCTCTCTTTTCCCAGAAGTCTGCACTTTAGAAGAAAGTCCAACGCCGCTGCCGACATTGCTTACGTTTCCATTCTTTGTTTTAGTTATTGGTTGGTTTACAATTATTGCATTAACTTAGGGGCTACCGAAAAAATTCCCGTCTTTGCCGCAGCCTGGGGGCCAAGTCTGTGCTTGCTGAGTTTTGCTCTTTATAAGATTTTTCAATTTTCTAGAAGACGCACTTAAAAACTAAGGGGCATCAACATCAAACTCAATACCGCCATCACCGACGCGATTGTTTTTGCCAGGACTGTCCGAATAATTAAGCGTTTCAACAATTTCTTGCTCTTCATTCGCAGGAGCCCGTTCAAATTCTTGAAAATCAACATCTAAAGTTTGCATGTAACTCGGAGAATTAAAGTTTCCAAAAAGCTCTCGAAAAGTCATTTCTTCCGGCCGATAATCATCTTCATCAAAACGGTTCGTCACTTGAGACCCATCCGTCATTTTAGAAATTTCTGCCGCCGATTTTCGTGCCGCTTCCTTAGTTTTCTTTACTGACTCAATAGCATCTTCAACCGCTTTTTTGAATTCTGCAAAAGGTTTGCCGTAGCCTTTGTTGTCGTAGACTTTGTCTGTGTCTTCGTTGAAATCTAAACTCCTAACAGCTGCAACCATCTCTGAAAGTGGCCTGTCAAGCGCAGTTGCCATCCTTCTATAATTAATTTCTCGAGTATCGGGAACAAAATTCAAAGGGTCACCGCTTTGAATTGGGGTGAACTTTAATTCTTCGACCCTTTCCTTAAGTGCTTCTCCATTTTCTTTGTTTTTTAGATCCTCAAATGCTTTTTCGCCCATTGTGCTTTTTATATAGTTTTTAATTTGATCATCTTTTGACAAGCAAACAACATCAGCTTCAAGACACTTATTATCCTTAAGTTTAGTAATTCTTGCTTCTAACTTTTTTTTATCCTCGTCTTTAAGTTTATTTTTCTGCTGAGAGAAAAGATTTTTTGCCTGCCTTGCAGTTATAAACGAAGCAACTTCTTTTAAAAAATAAACACCCGTGTTTTTTCCGAAGCCCCCTCTTCCCATAAAAAAAGATCCAGCTTTTTTTTTAAGCCTATCACTTAAAAGATCAGCCCTACTTTTTCCACCTCGTTTAGCTTTAACTTCGTTGTTAACAATTTCCTTAATGTTTTCTAAATCATCTCTAGAAACAATACTTTCAACAAAATCATGCTTCAGCTCTATTGAATTATCTCGAATTAGATTCGCTACCTTTGTGTAAAAATTTTCTACTGTTAAATTTTTTAAGTTTTTATGATCAATTTCTTTACAACCTTTTGCATCTGCAAGATTTTGTAAACAGACTCCACCAAGATCTCCTAAAACCGTTCTTTCTGCAATTCTTTCAATAATTTTTTCTTTGTTTCCGCCTCTTTTTTTAGCAGCAAGATTAACAAACTCATCTTCAACATGACGTGTTCCATACTTTGAAGTATCAGCTTCACTTAAACGAGCTGCAGCTAAAGCAACGGCATGTCTTCTATAGTAATCGTGCTGTAAGTCATAGATCCAAGAAACTTCTGAACTTATAAAACTTAAATCCGGATTAAGTTTTGTGTCGCTCGACCCTCCTTTAGGGTCAATTACAACTAAATTCATTCCTTCAGCTGTCTCTTCAAGAACAAGATCACCTCCAGCTTCGCGAACTCGTGCTAAAATTTTTTCATTAAGGTCAGTTAGAGTGGCGTCTTTAAGTGCTTGTTTCGCATAGTCTTCACCCGCCTCAATTGAAGCCTCTTTGACTTCTTTTCTCATGGCATACAGTCGATGCGATTCGGTTTGCAGTCTACCTCTATCGTCTCTTTTGTCTGTTCCGTGAGCTGGTCCAATATCGACAATTGCTGCCGACAAATTAAAACAGTCTGTAGTTCTTTTATTGGAACCATTAAAAATCATTTGCCCGTCTTCACAACCTGTTTGATTGGTAGTGTCTTTATCGTTTCGCGCTAATTCTCGATTTCTTTTTTGTCTTGCAGCTTCATCATTACCAGTTGGAATGCCTTTACTTTCGGCAATTTTTTTCAAAGCATCGTCCACTTTTTTCTCAAGCCCATTAGACGGGTTGGCATGAGGAGTCACCCCTCTATTAAAGTGACCTTCTCCAATGTTTGAGTAACGTCCAGCTCCACCAAATCCAGAACTTTTTCGACCTTCTTTAAAAGTATCAATTCGATCTTTCATTTTTCGACTGTAGTCGTTGTTCAAAGCTTTTTCTTCAAGATCTGTGAGCACGTCTTCCTGAATTCCACCAAACTCACTATCTTCCTGAGTCCCTGGACTCGTCACCTCAAACTCAGCAAAAGATTGATTTGAAAATAAAAACATCAGAAAAAAAAGCCCAAATTTCACCCTCGAAAAACTGAGCCTAAAAGAATAACTTTTCACTCTTTCATTATAAATTTATTAATCAAAATTCGGGAAAGTATTTTCAGTACTGTTAAGATCGCATGAAGACAAAGTAAAGGTTTCTTTAAGTTCTCGTGGACCAGTCACTCTTCAATCATGCTTAGGTTGTTATAGACTTCTTCTAAAACTTCAAAAGAGTGGCCCGTCTTAGGATTCATCGATTCTTTAGCTGCTTTTACTCTTCGTTTTACTTTTTTATACTCTTTTGCGTTCAGCTTTTCTTTTGCGAATGATGGTAAATCTAAGAATAAATACTTAAATGAACTTTTCATATCTTGAATTTCATTACAAGCCCAAGCATCTGAAAAGTCTCTTCCCTTGTAGTAAGCGCTAATTTCCTCATCAAAAGCGCCAATAAAGAGCTGCACATCGTCTAGAAAATATTCATAAATTGAGTCACTCATCACTTGGCCACTCATTCCATCCGAGCAAGGGTAGTTTCTAATAAAAAACCTTAATTTACATTCATTCTTCGGGTTTTTAAAAAAAGTTTCATAGAAATCCATTGATGTTATTTTTCTACCGTTTTTATCATTGATCTCTTGCGCTGAAATCTTCATCAAAAAAGTCTTAAAACTTTTTTGGTTCATTGAATCTAAAAGCGAACACTTCACGTCATGACTTTTTAGGGAGCTCAGTAATTTCTCGCTTTGCTCAGAAGCCACTTTTCTTTTAAGAGGTATTTTTAATGCAGAGGCACTGAAACTCAAAAAAATCATAAAAAGTGTGAAAAGTGTTATTTTTTTAAATTGCATTATGTTCTATTTTCCCCTTAATTTCTTCAAGTTCTAAGCTCATGTTTTCTGTGCCATGAGCTATAAATGCATTAGAAATTATCTTCGTGCAAGCTTTAGAAACACGAAGACAGCCCTGAGTAAACTGTGCCTCAATACCTGCGCCGTATAAGCTTTCAATTCTTTTCAGATAAACGTTATGAAGCATTATTTCAGATCGTTCTCCAGATTGAGTTGTTGTCCCCAGCGAATAGCGAAGAAATTTTTTCCCATTTTTCGGAGTCAAATGAAAGGTTTCAGTCCCTTCAGACCAATCCCTTTTACCAACTTTTGCCATATTATATACAGCCTTAGTTGGCTTGTCGCTTGCCTTTGTTTTTGGCATTGGTGTTGCGCCCCGTGAGTGCATTGAGTCTCTATAGTAACAGGTTTTTCCATCGCTCCTGGTTCCACGCCTCCATTCACAATGTTTCGGGGAATTGTATGCGCAAAAATTAACCGGTGTGAACTTAGAGGTTAAGCCACGACCTAAGGTTTCACAAACAGCCATTTCTCCATGTTGATCCACAACTGACAAAACTCCTCTTTTGCACCTATCTTCTGGAATATATACTTTAATTTTCAACCGATCTTCATAAGAGTGTTTCAAGTCTTTTGAGTTTAAGACTCTCTGGGACTTCTCTTCAGAACTTCCCTCTGAGGAGCTTGACGTCGTTGTGTGAGCACCGATTCCTTCGTTGATATCACTATGAACTGTAGAATCTATGAACTCATCGTTTTTAGCCGACTCTGAAAGAGATTCAACATTAGTCTTGTAAGTATAGAAGAGTTTTCCGTTCTGTTGAATGAGATAATATTTCTCAAATTTTTTTATAACCTTATAAGGACCACGAATAGCTATATCTTCACTTTTACTATCTCTTGATATTTTTCCATTTTCATCTTTTTTAACAACTTGACCCAAAATATGTCCACCATTTCTGGGTTTTTTAATTTGAAAACCTCCACTTTCACTAAAAACATCAGTCTCTACATTATGCATTAAAGCCTCTCTAACGGTGACTTGAATCAACTCGTCTTTGCCCATAGTGACTCTATGACTGTTTATTTCATCTAAAAATTTTGTGTGCTCAAGCAACCCTTTGTTGTAAGCATTAAAAGGAATGTAATAAGTTTCTATATCTTCAACGTTATTAACATTTTTTCTCAAGTTACTTACTTCATACCACTCATTATTTTGGACACCAGTAATCCTGTATCTATTGTTTAAATCGACACCTTCAACATTTACAAAATTACCATCAGTATTGTATCGATAAACAGGTACAACACTAACGGTACCATTATTATAATCATTAACAAAACCCTCGCTAAATTTAAATAGATCATTTATTTCTGGTTGAGCTTTTTTTTCTTGAGTAACATTTGAGACAGTCTCGCTAGTTCCTCTTTTGAGTTCCTCATCACTAGCTTTCCTAACTTTAGACCCAATATTAATTTTCTTAGATGTACAGAAGCATAAGTTATTAATCTCTTTGTTTTCACTTGCAATAACTTTAACAAGAGAGGCCCAGCTGCCTTCACATGGCTTAACGTCAATTTTTACTACACCCTTACAATATTGTTTATAATGCTCTATCGAGTTATCTAACACTATGAAATTCCCAGACTTCATGCTTTCATTTTTAATTGCACTCTGAGAAATTTGATTCTTTCCGACCAATAAAAAAGTAACCTTTTCTGCTTTCGGCAAATGCACCTCTGCTACAAAACCCTGAGAGAACAAAGCTAAAGAGACGAAAAAGAGAGAAATGAGGCGAGCTTGCTTCATGAATAATATTCTAGTTGAAATCTACTATTTATGCCGTCAATTTTAAACATCATAGAATTGTAGCCAAAAAAATGCGCCAACCCCCTGGCACTTTAGTCCACGAGACCTACTGTAGAATCTTAGTTGTGAGGTATTTTTATTTTGTTTTTGTTTTATGGTCTATAAATGCTATTTCTCAGCATAGTCCTGATGAGCTGCTTGAAGCAGCTGTGAAGTCAGATATTCAATATAGATCTGCATTTGAGGGGAAGGATGTTACAAACTTGCTACTTCCTGGAAAAAGTCCTGAGGATCCGAATGCAAACCTCAGCGAAGATTTAAAGGGCGCTGAACTTATTATTCTTGAAAATACCAATGAAGATTATAAGCAATTCTGTAAAAACAGTAGAGCCTTTGACGAAAACCCCTGTCAAAACTGGGCCAAGTTTATTCGAATTGAAAATTCAACTAACGAAGAACTTAATGGATTTTGCTATTGTACCTCAAAAGCAAATCTTGGCGAGCAAATAGAAAAAATCGCTTCTTTAAAAAAAAATACAGCCCCTAAAACAAAAGCTAAAACTTCAGAGAATAACGACAGTAGTGACATTTTAAAAGCAACAATGTTACTCATCTTAGACACTCTTTCCAATGGATCAAAAGCACGCACTCCTTTTAAATTAAATAAAAATTCTGAATTTAAAATAACAGGCGACCACCAAGGGTGGGCTTATAAAATAAAACCTTTAGAATCTGAAAACACTTACATCATGAATAAAAGATATATTCATTCATACTCAAAAAGAAAAAACGGTGAGAACATTCAGCCTGATTCACCTAGTTCAACTTCTACAAGCTCTTCAAGTAGTGGAAAAATATTATCTGATAATAGAAGAAAAAAAATTCTTGATTGCGCTGTAAAAACAGACAAGGAAATGAGTGGTACTGGCCGTTGTGCAGAAGGTGTTCAAAGAACTATAAGCTGTGCATATGGCGTCTCAAACGGAAGGTCTCATGGCTATCAAATGGCTCAATATTTGGAAGCTCGAGGTTTTAAAAAAGACCCAAAAGCAACGAACCCAAGTAAGACTGAAGTAGGCTGTTTTAATGTTTATGATTCATATGCGAGAAAAGGAACTTTTAGTTCACATCCTGGTCGAAAAAGCGTCCAACATCCAAAAGGGTGTTATTATATAAAAAACTTTCCTAGACCCACACCAAAATGCAACTGGATTCCATATTATGGTCACGCCGAACTAAAAACGGAATTAGGAGCAATAAGTGATTTTACCCAAAGAAGGACTGCTCTTGTAGGAAAAACAATGGGTATTGCCACAATTTCACCTAACCGTTATTATAAATTTTTAGGAGCCTATTGCAAAAAATGAAAAATTTAATATTTAAAACTTTAATCATTGTACTTTCAACAAATCTATTTTCCTCTGAAAAACAAAACATGGAAAACGAAGTGGCTTCTCTGATTAGCCTTGGAAATGATTTTAATAAAAATCTATTTAGCCTCGATGAGTCTAGGGACAAAGCGGTGATAGAGGCTTCAAATATTTTAGAAAAAATTCAGCCGCAGAATTATAAAAAGGATGAACTCATTGTCGTCATAAAAATTCTTGCTGATCTTGCTGCATATGACCCAGGAAACTCTACTGCTCAAACTGCGATGATGCTTGTTCCGATTTTAGGAAAAGAAGAAGCCTATAAGCTTATCAAGGAAAATGATGGATTTGGGTTCTTAAGTCAAAAACTTAAATACGTTGAAAACGAATCTAGTAATTAATAAAATTCCCTACCCCAAAAATACACAAAACAGCAGCAGCGAAAAGACTAACGCCGTGGCAATGACGGCTCTTGAAGAGACGCTGAGGCTGTTGCCGTTTATTTGTAGAGTGTTCATGTCGACGAGGTCTTCTTTGTCTTGAAAATACATTTTTGAGAATATTTTTAAGTAGTAGGCCAGGCCGAGGAAGGTTCCGATTAAGATAAAAAGAATTGGGAGCATGCTACCGGCTTCCCACAAATCAATAATCACCTGATACTTGGCAAAGAAACCAGGCAGCGGTGGAATTCCGAGCATGGAAAAAAATGAAAAAATGAGGCTTCCCTGCAGGAGCATGGAGAGTTTTTTGTTTTGAGTAAAGTAGGGCAGTTCATTTAAGAGAAGATCGGAACTTGAGTCGCGACCTAATTTTTCTACTAAATGCTGAACGACGGCAAAAAGAATGATGACGGCTAAAGAATAAATTAAGAAATAATTAAAAACGGTATTTGCTGAAGCAATGCCCAAAGGGAAAAGAAAGAACAAATAGCCGGCGTTGACGACTCCTGAATAGGCCATGAGCCTTTTCACGCTTACTTGACTAAAGGCCATGATGCTTCCAACAAGAACACTGAATATGGCCAGGATTGTTGAAACTTTAACAAGAAATTCCAACATAAAAAATGAAGACTCGTTTAAAGCAATGATCCCCGCCATGGCGACTGAGATTTTGGAAGACGTTGTTAAAAAGGCGGCAATTGGAGTTGGTGCGCCTTGATAGACGTCTGGTGACCACATGTGCAGTGGAGCCAGTGCCAGCTTAAAGGCTATTGAAAAAACAATGAGACCCCCGGAAAGCATGAGCATAGGACTTGGTGAGGCGGAACGATCAATTAAAAATTTACTCACGCCACTAAAATCAAAAGTGCCTGTTTGTCCATAGAGGAAAGCCAGACCCATCAGTAAAAATCCTGATGCAAATGAGCCCAAGAGTAAATACTTCGCACCACTTTCGAGGCTTCTTTTTCGGTGAATTTCTGTAGCTGCAAGAATGTAAGCAGGAATGGACAGTGTTTCTAAGGCAACAAAAAAGCTCACCCAGTTTCTGGTTGCAGGTAAAATGATCATCCCCAGAAAAGAAACCAGCATGATCGCTAACCACTCAGAACCGTAACCGACTTCGTTTTCTTTTCTTTCGTTTTTAAAAAGTAAGACACAGAGTAATGAAATTAATGAAAGTGCCAGCCCAATACTTTTTGAGCGAAAATCAAAGTGAATGGTTCCCCCCAAAAAACTATATTCGGCAGCGTGGCTGCTCATGAAGAACAAAAGTGCTGCTGGGACAAAGGCCACTGCCGCAATGATCTTTAAATTTTTTAAACTCGCTTGGACGGCGGCCGCAATAACTGCCAAAGCAATTGAAAAACAAATCCATAAGTAAGGAGCTAAAAAGCCGAGACTTTCTTCTGACCAGGTCAATGCGTCTGAGTTGAAAAATAAATCATTCATATTTCTATATAAATTCCTATCGAGCTAAGGCCTTGGGAATGGCCATGGCGTCGACCCCTTGAGCAAAGTATTCGCCTAAGTTGAGTAAAAATTGAGGTTGCATTCCGAGGACAAAGAGCAAAAGAAGTAGAGGCACAATAGCTGCAACTTCATAGGCGCTTAGATTAATTTTATATTTTTCAAGTAACTGACTCGGGCTTCCAAAAACAAAACCTCGTAGCATTCTGAGGCTGTAAATAGCCCCCCAAAGAACTCCACTTAAAGCCAATAAAGCAAAGAGAGGATTTCTAATGAAAGTTCCACTGAGAATAAGAAACTCACCAATAAAACCCGGCAAGCCCGGTAAACCGATTCCCGCCATGACGGCTATAAAAAATGCAGTTGAAAGATAAGGGTTCGTTTTTGCTAAACCACCGTAATTGCTTAATTCCCGTGTGTGGGTTCTATCGTAAACCATTCCAAAAATTAAAAACATCAAGCCTGTGCTCAGGCCATGAGCCAAGTTTTGAAACAAGGCACCATTCACCGCAGCCGCCTTAAAAGAAAAGAGCCCAATAACAATAAAACCTAAATGGGCAACAGAACTATAGGCAATGGTTCTTTTGATATCGCTTTGTCTTAAGGCACCAAAGGAACCAAGAATAACTCCAAGAATTCCTAAAATTATAATAACATTTGAAGCACTGACGGCAGCTGCTGGAAAAAGCGGCAAACACCATCTGGCAATTCCAAAACAACCTAACTTTAAAAGGACTCCAGCGAGTATGACAGAAGTTCCCGTCGGTGCCTCCGTATGGGCATCTGGAAGCCATGTGTGTAGTGGCCAAACTGGAATTTTAACAAAGAAGGCAATAATGAAACCTAGAAAAGCCAAGGACTCCAAATTGCCCCATTCAAAGGCGCCCATATTGCGAAGAGCCTTCATGGCGACGAATAGGTCGGCAAAACGCAGAGAATCTGCACCTGAATTTTTAGCTAAGATTAAAATAGAAAAAAGCAAAAACAGAGACCCTAAAAGAGTCATCGCAAAAAACTTAAAGGCAGCATAAACTCGATTACTTGACCCCCATTTTCCAATCAGGAAAAACAAAGGAATGAGCATGAGCTCCCAAAAAATGTAAAAGGTAATCACTTCACTCGCTAAGAGCGTTCCAATGGATGCAAAATTTAATAATTGAAAAAACGCCCAATAGGTGGCGCCAAGTTTTTTCTTTCCAAAAGAGTAAAGACTCAAAGAAAAACTGAGAAGAATGTTTAAAGCAATCAGGGGAAAGGCAATGTTGTCGATAGCTAATTGAAAGTAACTATTTAAAGCCTGAAAACTCTGCACTTCAAAGAAGACTTGCACAATTTCTGAACGAGGAGAAAAGTTATAGTGCCATCCAAAAAGACACAAAAGAAGTATCCAAAGAACATGAACACCAATATTAAAAATTTGAGCTGTTTTGTCGTTTTTTCTAAAAAGTAAAATTACTAAAGAAGCGATGAGCGGTAAAAAAAGCACTCCAAGCCCTAAGCCGGCAAAAAGACTTCCAAAAGGCATCGTTAAAGAATCCATAAGACTAATGCTCCTAACACGACAAAAAGACTCGCCAACATATACCAGGCATAACTTTGAAGACTACCGGTATTTGACAAGGACCCAATAAAAGAAATGCCCCCAAACAAGGAAGCGACTCCATTAAGAAAAGTATTGATCACTCCCTCATCAATAATATAGTTGATGGCTTTTCCAATGGATAAAATTGGCCGAATAATCAGGGCATTGTAAATTTCGTCGATGTAAAACTTATTCCAAGAAAGTGATTGAAAGAATCCGAGTTTTTTCTCAGCATTTTCAACTTTAAAGTTTCGGTAGAGGAAATAAGCCCCCAATGCGGCGGCAATGCTGACAAGACTGGCAATGACCATGAGCCAAATTTCAGTATGGTGATCAATGGCAGGATGGGCAGCGTGACTGAGCGAATACCAACTGGATTCAATCAGATTTGAAAATTTATGAATCCCTAGAATTGGTTTCGGTGTTTCAAACCATCCAACAAAAAGAGAAAGAAAAGCAAGAATACCCAAAGGAAGAGTCATTCCCAGTTTAGATTCATGAGCCTTTTTAGCCTCTTCACTTCTCGCTTCACCACAAAAAGCCAGCGTATAGCTTCGAAACATGTAGAACGCAGTCAAGGCAGCTGCTCCAAGAAGAAGCGCATAGCCTCCCCACGAATAGCGCTCATAGACTTCAGCGAGAATAAGATCTTTTGAGAAAAAACCTGAGGTTAAGGGAAAGCCAGCAATTGCCAAACAAGCAATCAAATAAACAACATGAGAAACTTTCATTTTGCTTTTCAAGTTCCCCATAAAAAATAAATCTTTTTTATCGTGCATACCGTGAATAACGGAACCGGCCGTTAAGAAAAGAAGCGCTTTAAAACAGGCATGCGTGACGACGTGAAAAAAAGCAGCCACTGGACTACCGGCACCAAGTGCCACAAACATAAAACCAAGCTGAGAGACTGTTGAGTAGGCGAGAACTTTCTTCATATCTCTTTGAGTCATGGCAATGAGTGCCGCTAGCCACGCGGTTGCCATTCCGACCCAAAAAATTAATTCTTGTAAATTTGGAAATTGCTCAATAACTGGCCACAAACGGACACATAAGAAAATTCCACTCGTTACCATTGTCGCTGCATGTATTAAAGCAGAAACTGGAGTCGGTCCGGCCATGGCATCGGGGAGCCAAACATAAAGTGGAAGCTGAGCAGATTTACCAGTAGAAGCCCAAAAGAGCCCCAAAAGAAAAAAGCCCCACCACAAAGAAGAAATGCCTTCATTAGTTGAAGCAATGTTGAGAATATTAGAAATTTCTGCCGTTCCAAAAACAGCGAAAGCAATAAATAAAGAAATAAGAAAACCAAGATCACCAACTCGATTGGTTAAAAAAGCTTTCATACCGGCTTGAGTATTTTTCGGGTCTGTATGCCAATAACTAATCAGTAAGTAACTGCACAAGCCAACCCCTTCCCATCCAAGGAAGACACCGACAAGATTTGAAGACAAAACAAGCACCAACATGGCGGCGACAAATAAATTTAAATAGCAAAAAAATCGCCATGGGCTTTTATCGTGCTCCATGTAGGTTGTAGCATAGACATGAATTAAAGTTCCAATTCCAAGGATGACCAACAACATCGTGCCCGTCATTGGAGTCCACTCTAAGGAAAAGGGAACGTAGACATGTCCACTTGCAAACCAGGTGAACAAAACACTCTTAAAAGAAGTGTCCACACCAACAGTATAGTAAAGGTAACAAGAAAGTAGAAAAGCTATGAAGACAACGCTTGTTGCCAAATAGCCACTTAACTGAGGGTTTTTAGACCTTAAGAAAACTCCGTTCATCACGGCGCCAAGAATAGGGAGGAGTAGAATTATTGCCAGCAACATTATATTTTATCCTCTCAATGATGTGAAATCATCAAGATAAACACTCCCTATTTTTCGATACAATGAAACCAAAATACTTAAAGCAATAGCGGCTTCAGCCGCAGCAACCAGAACAACAAAGAGGAAAAGAACATTCCCCTCAGGATTGCCGTGAGCTTTGGAATAAGTGACCAAAGCTAAATTGGCTCCATTCAACATCAGCTCCAAACACATGAGTGCCACAAGTGCATTTCTACGAATGAGAAAACCTAGTGCCCCAATACTAAAGAGCAAGAAAGCCAAAATACTTTGAAAGTTAACGAGTGAAATGTATTCTAAAAATTCCATAGATTATTTTTCACCCCGAAGAGCCTTGTTCTGATAGCGACCAAAAAAGACTGCCCCCAAGATAGCTGACAAAATTAAAAATCCGGTGAGCTGAAATGCAAGCATGTGTTTTGAAACAAAATGATTACTAATGCCTTTTGCCGACATGGCCGCTTCACTGTTTTGAGAAATGGATTCAACCAGTCCGCCTTTAAGAATGAGCACACTAAAAAAGGCAAAGGCTGCCGTAGCGAGAATGGCACTTAAAACGAAAGGCATCCCAAAGTAAGATTCTTTTGATTGATCAGAATCAAGATCAAGCAGCATGACAATAAAAACAAAGAGAACCGCAACGGCTCCTGCGTAAATTAAAATTTGAATGGCCCCAATAAAATAGCTTTGCATGGAAACATACATAAAGGCACTAAAAAACAAAGTGGACATGAGAGCCATGGCATTTGCTACAGGGTTTTTATGAAAAACAACAACAAGGCTTGAGGCAATCATCAGCACTGCTAAAATGAATTGAAGAAGACTTGGGTTCATCATTTATAAAGCGCCTCCACGAAGGAAAAAAGTAACGAGCAAAGTAACAATAACATTGAAAACGCTCAGAGGTAAGAGAACCCTCCAGCCAAGATCCATCAGTTGATCGTAGCGGAAACGAGGTAAAGTCCAGCGAATCCAAATAAAGACCAACATGAAAAAAAGAATTTTTGAAACAAAGGCTGCCGTCTGTGCCAGGCTTGTAAAAAGAGAAGCGATGCTCAAGTTAAAGCCAAGGTTTTGAAAAGACGCTAAAAGAGTCGTTTCACTCACAAAAGGCACATTGAAGCCTCCTAAAAAGAGAATACTTAAAAATGCAGAAATTAAGATCATGGCGGCATATTCACCGAGAAAGAATAAGGCAAATTTGAGGCCAGAGTATTCGGTATGGTAACCAGCAACAAGCTCTGTTTCACCTTCAGGTAAATCAAAAGGCAAGCGATTGGTTTCAGCAAAAGCGCAAATCCACATAATTAAAAATGCCAGTGGCTGCATGAGAAATCCCCAAACAGGGAAGGCAGAACCGGCTTCTTGGAACTTAACTATTTCTCGAAGATCTAAAGATTCATAAGTCAACACCATCGATACCAAGCACAAACCAATAGCTATTTCATAACTAATCATCTGTGAGCTCGCACGAAGCGCGCCCATTAAAGAGAACTTATTGTTCGATGACCACCCAGCAATTAAGACCGAGAAGACATGCAAACTGCTTATGGCGAGTAGAAACAAAATACTCACATTCATTCCACTAATTTGCACCGGATGCCATTCACCAAAAAGATGAACTCTTCCGGCAATAGGAATAATTGAAAAAGCTAAAATAGGGGGAAGCACCGCTAACAATGGTGCTAAATGAAATAAAAACTTATTGGCTGCTGTCGGAACATTTTCTTCTTTAAAAACAAATTTTAAAGCATCACTCAATGGCTGTAACATGCCAAAAGGTCCAACTCTATTTGGACCAACGCGCCTTTGCATCCAAGCACTCCCTTTTCTTTCAAGCATGACCATGATTGGCACCGCACTTAAAAGAGCTCCCCCAACAATCACCACCATCATGAGTGAAAACTGTAAAGAAGGAGTCAAAGCGAACATTAAGATTTTCTCCGATCTTGAATGGTTTGCATGAGAGCTGCTAACTGCCCTGAAACCATCGGTTGACTTGGGCTATAATTTTCATCACTTACCGTTAAAGCTTCAAACTCTTCCGGCCATTTATCGAGCATTGAGAGAATAGGCATGGCACAAGCGTCCGATAAAACACAAATTGTTTTTCCGGCCATGTTGTTACAAGCACTTCGAATGTTTTGAATATCTTTTTTGACGGCCTTACCTTGAACCAATCTTTTGAGCATACGATAAGTCCACTTTGTGCCCTCTCGACAAGGAACACATTGACCACAACTTTCATGCGCATAAAAACGAGCTGTTCTCATGGCAAGTTCTGGAATGGATCGAGAGTCATCGGCAACAATAATGGCGCCACTTCCGGCCATCGTTTTTTTTGCCGCTAAAGAATCAAAGTCCAAACCAACATCAAAGTCTTCTGGTTTTAAAAGAGGCGACGAAGAGCCACCAGGGTAACAAGCTTTAAACTGGCGACCAGGCAAAGGTCCGCCACAAATTTCATTTAAAAGTCGATTCAAAGGAAAGCCCATTGGTAATTCGTAAAAACCAGGTTTTTGCACATCACCAGAAACACTAAAAACATTGGTGCCCGTGCAACGTGGGTTCGGCTCATCACCATAAGCAATATTTACAAACCATTCTGAACCTTCTAATAAGATTCTTGGGACATGTGCCAAGGTCGCAACATTATTAACGACGGTTGGACAACCAAAAGCTCCGCTAATTGCAGGAAAAGGAGGTTTCAGGCGAGGCTGACCTCGATCACCTTCAAGTGATTCAATAAGTCCAGTTTCTTCACCGCAAATATAAGCTCCAGCTCCTGGGTGAACAGTCAGATGGAAAGTTCTACCGCTTCCGAAAATATTTTCTCCCAAATAGCCTTTGGCATAAGCCTCTTGAATGGCTTCATCCAAACGCTCCATGGCTAATCTTAATTCACCACGAACATAAATGTAGCCGGCTTTTGAGTTGACGGATTGAGCAGCGCAAATCATGCCATCAATCAGTCGATGTGGACAATGCTCCATGATTTGTCGATCTTTAAAAGTTCCGGGCTCCCCTTCGTCTGCATTGCAAACAAGGTAGACTGGTTTTTTACTTTCTTTAGGAATAAAGCTCCACTTCATTCCAGCAGGAAAACCTGCTCCACCAAGACCTCGGAGTCCAGCATCTTTTACTGTTGTGATGATTTCATCGGACTTGAGTTCGAGACTTTTTTTAGCCCCCAAATAACCAGAATAGTTTTTTTCGTAATGCTCTAAAGTCCAGCTTTTATCTTCACCGTAACCAGCAAGCAAAACTCTATTTTCTAAAGGATGTAGATCTTGAATTTTTTGACTCACGCTGAAGCTCCTGATTTTTTTCTTGCTTCGAAATCTTCAAGAGAATGTTTTCCAGACTTTAACTCATCAATAATTTTATCGATTTTAGAAATAGTCAATTCTTCGTGATAGTCCCAATGATTGACTTGCATGACGGGCGCGCTTCCACATGAAGCCAAGCACTCCACTCTTTGTAAATGAAAAAGTCCGTCATCAGTAGACTGACCTTCTTCAATGCCAAGTTTTTCCTTAATGTGGTGAATAATGTCTTCAGCACCTTTGAGGTAGCAGGTAATGTTCTGGCAAACTTGTAAAACAAATTGGCCTTTATCGTTGAACCTAAAGAGTGAATAAAAACTAGCAACTTCTTTGACTCTTGCTGGACTAATTTCTAATCGAGATGCGAGATACTCCATGGCGTCAGCTTTTAAAAAACCGTCTTCAAGTTGCAAGGCACGAAGAGTTGGGATGAGGGCGGCATCTTTTTCTGGATAGCGCTCGAGCAGCCATAAAAATTTTTTTTCTAATTTTTCTGAGAATTGATAACTCATTACTTTTTACTTTCTTTGTTTTCTACCCAAGTATTTCCAAAAGGATTAAAAACAGCTTCGTCTTTAGATTCTTCAGAAAATTCCTGTCGATAATCAAAAACAAAGTCTTTTCTTAACGGATGGCCTTGAAAACTTGGCGGCAATAAGATTCTTCTCAAGTCGCCATGTTCTGTGAATTCAATTCCATAGAGATCAAAAACTTCTCGCTCAAGCCAAGAAGCCCCGGCCCATAAAGAAACGACGCTTTTAATGCTTGGCTTTTTGTCATCCACGGGAACAACAACTCTTAATCGATGTTTTTCTTTCATGGAAATGAGCTCATAGATCACGTGAAAACGTGGATTTTTTGGAGACTCATCATAAGCGGTTAGATCGGCCATGTGTTCAAATTTTCTTTCAGAATTGTTTTGAAGTTCTTTTAAAAATTCAAAAGAATTTTCTACTGTCGTGAAAACTTCAACATCACCAGAAGCTTCGTGTAATGTAATTTTGCTTAAAGAAAATTTTTCTTTTAAAGCATCAAGAAAAGATGTCGATGAATTCATAAGGAACGCTCCCATTCAAGTGCTTTAATTTTCAATTCATACCAAATACTCAAAACAAAAAATATTAAGAAAAATCCCGTAAAGCCCAAGGCGACTAAGCCGAGTTGGGTCATTTCTGGCCAGGCAATGGCTACTGGAATTAAAAAAGCAGCCTCAAGATCAAAAAGTAAAAAGAGAATGGCGACCAAATAGTATTTCACACTGATTCGATCTCTAGCGGAACCAGTTGGAACAATTCCACATTCGTAAGTCTCAACTTTCACACCAGTTAAATCTTGCGGTCCAAGCAAAGGTCCAATAAACAAAGCTCCAAGACCAACAAGAAGGCCAAAGCCAAACATGGCAATGATTGGAATGAGAACTTCTGGGTTTTCCATAGAATTAAAGACCACCATTAAAAAATGAAACCGCATCGCGACTCCACTTCATGATTGGCTCCCAGTAAATTCCGAATATTAAATTAGGAACTGCCAAAAGAACAATAAAGACACTGGCTACTTTTAAGCCAGGAACAACTTTCCACTCTTGTGAATTTCCGTCTGCGCCTTCAAAGCACATTGCTTTGAGAATTTTAGAATAATAATAAAAACTAATCACTGAATTGACGGCTGCAATTAATGCGAAAAGATAAAGCTCACGAGCTAAAATAGCTTTGAACAAATAAAGTTTTCCAATAAATCCTGCAAAAGGAGGAAGTCCGACTAAAGAAAAGAGAAAGACACACATGCAAATTGCTAATAGTGGCTTTCTATAAATAAGCCCTTTAAAGTTTTGAAGTTTTTCTCCACCCGTCGCTTCTTCAACAAGAGAAACAACCCAGAAAGCACCAAGATTCATGAGGCAATAAACGACAATATAAAAGTTAACCGCAGCAATACCATCAAAGCTCTGAGTCGTGATTCCCATGAGCATGTAACCTGCGTGGGCAATACTTGAATAAGCGAGAATTCTTTTCACTGAACTTTGTCCAAGGGCGGCTAAGTTTCCAAGAAACATTGTAAAGATTGAACTCAAGACTAAAAACTTCGTCCACGGCATTTTTCCAGCAACATGAAATGAAATTGCCTCTCCGTTAAGAGCAACCACTTCAGAAACACCTTCTAATGATGAAGAAAAGCCGACAACGAAAAAACGAATGAGTAAAGCCAGTCCCGCAGCTTTTGGGGCCACAGAAAGAAAAGCTGAAACAGGAGTAGGCGCTCCTTCGTAAACATCTGGAGTCCACATGTGCATTGGAGCAGCAGAAATTTTATAACCAAGACCGGCAAAGCTTAAGAGAACACCCGTCCAGAGCAATAAAGGAATATTTTCTGTTGGAGTTGCCGCAAAAAACTCTCTCACTTCAAAAAGATTCACAGAGCCAACGACTCCAAAAATAAAACTCATTCCAAAAACCATCAAAGCACTGGCGAGCGACCCATAAACAACATACTTCATAGATGCTTCAACAGACTGTGATTTCATTTTATTAAAACCAGCCAGCGTGTAGCTTAAAATTGAAACAGTTTCTAAGGCCAAGTAGATCATGAGAAAGTTTGTAGAAACTCCCATAAAAATAAGTCCAGAACAAAGAGCCAACATAATCGCGTAAAATTCGCTACGACGATCTTCGCTAATTTCATTTGAAAAATAAGAACTGAGCAACGCAACTCCTGTTGCAAAAAGCGCAAATACTGAAAAATACATCCCAAAGGCGTCATGAACAATCAAGCCGCTAAAGAAACTTTGAGGGGCAAAACTTTTTAACTGACAAAAACAGCACGCCGCAATAATCAAAGTTCCCAATGATAAAATTAAATGAGTCAGGCGATCCTTAACCCAAAGGCCAAGCATGAGAAGCGTTAAACTTCCCGCACAAACAACAATAACTGGCAATAAATATTCTAATGGGTGCATAAGTGAAATTCCTAACGAAGCCCCTCAACCAAGACATTCAATGAAGCTTTGATAAAATTAAGAAAAGGTTGTGGAAAAATTCCGATCCAAAAACAAAGCACTGCTAACGGAGCAAGAACAACCCACTCGTTTAGCCTTAACTTTTCAAGCCCTTGAGCAGGAACTAAAACACCAGAAGAATTTTTTTCTTGAGTTGTCCATGGGCCAAGAAAGACTCTTTGAACCATCCACAACAAATAAGCTGCTGTCAGCACAATACCTAAAGCCGCAATAACGGTTTCAGTTCTATAGACTTCAAACGCACCAAGGAAAACTAAAGCTTCGGAAATAAAGCCATTCAACCCTGGTAAACCAAGACTTGAAAAAACTGCGATCATCCAAACGGCGGTAATAATGGGTGCTTTTTGAGCAATACCACCAAAACCTAAAGAACCATCTGGCGCTACAAGATATCTGTGATGAAGGCGATCGTAAAGAACCCCTACCAACATAAACATCATGGCCGAAGAAAGTCCGTGATTAAACATTTGTAAAACAGCTCCCTGCATTCCAGCGGGCGTAAAGACGGCCATTCCTAAAATGACATAACCCATGTGAGAGACACTCGAATAAGCCACAAGTTTTTTGAGATCTGTTTGAGCCATGGCACAAAAAGCCCCGTAAATAATATTGATCAAACCAAGAATAACTAAGATGTAACTAAATGATTGAGTTGCTTCCGGTAAAATTGCGAAGTTCACTCGCAGTAAACCGTAGGTTCCCATTTTCAAAAGAACACCAGCAAGAATAACCGAAACAGCTGTTGGTGCTTGAACGTGAGCCCACGGCAACCAGGTATGAAAAGGAAAAACTGGCACTTTAACGGCAAAACCAATAAAGAGAAGCCACCAAACACATTTATCAAAAGCCAATTCCATGCCAAACATTGAGATGGAATATTGCGTCCAATCAATTTTCGCTAATTCAATAAGGTCAAAGGTTCCGACGGCTCCGCCTGGTCCTTTACTGTAGAAAAATAAAGCCAGAACACCCACCAACATGAGCACCGATCCAAAGAGTGTATAAAGGAAAAACTTAATAGCTGCGTATTCTTTTCTTTCTCCACCCCAAATACCCACAAGAAAATACATTGGAAGAAGCATGATCTCCCAAAAGACATAAAAGAGAAAAAAGTCTAGCGCGCAGAAAACTCCAAGCATTCCAACATGCAAGAGAAGAAACATACAGAAATAACCTTTGACGTGTTTTTTAATATTCCAACTGGCAAAAATGCACAAGAAACTGAGCATGCACCCAAGTAAAACCATGAGAATGCTGATGCCATCAACACCCATAAAATAGTTAACGTTAATACTTTCAATCCAACGAAACTTTTCCGTAAATTGAAAACCAGGGTTTTCAAAATCAAAACCACCAATAAGAGTTAAACTCAACAAGAAAGGAACCAGGGTAAACCCAGCAGCCGTCCATTTAATTGCTTTTTCTTTTGTTCCAGGAATAAAAGCAATGGCTAAAGCACCAAGTAAAGGGAAAAAAGTGATCCACGTTAAAATATGATTCATGACAAATTATAAGACTCCTTTAAAAACTAAAAGAAGCGCTAAGGCTCCTGCTGCAACAAATAAATATCTTTGAATTTTTCCATTTTGAAGAAAACTCAAGTTTGAACCTAGAGAAGAAGGAAGCTTCCCCCCCACGCCATCAACAAGAACGCCATCAATAATCACGTCATCAAAGCGAGATGATAGTTTCTTTCCAAAATTGACGACATTTTTCCAGCCATCAACAGCGATGCCATCTATGACAGAATCATCAAAAACACTGAAAAGTTTCGATACTGGAAGAAATAGTTTTTTAATAAATACTTTTATGTAGAACCAATCGAAAAAATAAAGATTATCAATTGCTTTATGAACAAAGCCTGGAACCAGTTTTGAAAGAAATTCTGGACTTGGTTTTTTTAAAGAAAAAACCATCCAACTAAAGAGAATTCCTAAACTAGCCAGTAAAATACTCGTATACATTCCCGGTCCATGCATTTCGTGCACGAGGTGTTCAAAATGGGCGTAGTGTTCTGCAGCAAAAGCTCTCGGAACTGTTACCAGGTGATTGAACCACCCGTTAAAATGGCCAAAAATAAAATCTCCGTGATAGTGGCCATCGGCACCTTTGTGACCAAAAAGCCCGCCGGATAGAGACCCGGTAAAGAGAACTCCAAAACTTAAAGAAGCTAAGACAGCGAGAGGAATCCACATGTTTACGGGAACTTCGTGAGCCTCATCATAATGATGTTTGTCATGAGCCTTTCCAAAGAAAGTCATAAAAATGAGTCGGAACATATAAAAAGCGGTCAGGCCGGCGGTTATAAAGGCCGCAATAGGCACAAAGAAGTGTGCTGGGTTTTCTTTCCAAAACGCTAATGAAGAAACTAAAATCTGATCCTTAGAAACAAAACCACTGAGTCCAGGAACTCCGCTAATGGCTAAAGTTGCAATGAGCATGGTGGCGAAGGTAATGGGTAGCTTTTTCCAGAGCCCTCCCATTTTGCGCATGTCTTGTTCGTGGTGCATGGCATAGATGACGGCACCGGAAGCCATAAACAAACAAGCTTTAAAAAGGGCATGAGTAATGAGGTGAAAGAAACTCGCTTTATAGTCGCCAACCCCTAGAGCCAGAACCATATAACCAAGTTGAGACAAGGTTGAATAGGCCAAGACTTTTTTAATGTCATATTGCTTCATGGCAAGAATTGCCGCAAAGAGCGAAGTGATGGCTCCAACATAAGCAACTATTGTTAAGACATGTCCCGCTTCTAAAATTGGGAACATACGAATGACTAAGTAAACCCCTGCGGCAACCATTGTTGCAGCATGAATCAGGGCAGAAACTGGAGTCGGCCCTTCCATAGCATCTGGCAACCAAATTTGCAGTGGAAACTGAGCGGATTTTCCGACAGTTCCACAAAAGATTAAAAGACCAAGCCAAAACAAAACAGGCATTCCAAGTAGTTCTCCCTGAAAGGCCCCACTAGAAATTGCAGCGTAAATATCTTCGAAGCGAAATGAGCCTAAACTTGTTCCATCCACCAAAGGGAAAGTAAACAAAAGAAGCATTCCAATGAATAATCCAGTATCACCAATACGAGTCGTCATGAAGGCTTTCAATGAAGCATTAGCCGCAGAGATTTTATGTCTATAGAAACCAATGAGCAAATAACTACAAAGCCCCATCAACTCCCAACACATAAATAGTGTAAATAAATTATCGGAAACAATCAGTCCCAGCATTCCAGCTGTAAATAAAGAGAGAAAAGAGAAAAAAGAAGCGTATCGGTAGCCATCAGCCGGCTTCCCGTGATGATCTCTCATGTAACCGGTTGAAAAAAGATGAATTAACGTCGAACACAATGTCACCATGAAAAGCATGATGGCTGTGATGTTATCGATATGAATGCCGACCTCAAGCTTCAGAGGCATGGCAGCTGTTCCAATGTCTAGCCAGGTCCAATGTGCTGACTCAACCCAATCCGGTGAGTAATTCGTCCACATTGAAATAAAAATTTTCGTAGCCAAACAAAAAGCCGCAAAGATTGCTCCAGTGCTGACCCAGTCGCCCATTCTTGGAAGTCGTTTTCCAACAGCAGTTTGAATGATGTATGCAGACAATGGAAGCAAAACGATAAGGATGGCACAAAAAATATTTGGACTCATAAACTAACCTTTTAACTCCTTCATTCCGTCTGGATTGATAGAGCTCTTAGATTGGAAGACTCTCAACACAATTGCCAAAGCAACTGCCGCTTCAATCGCAGCAAGTATAATAATAAACATAGAAAAAATATGACCATCAAGCATTGGACTCGACGATGCTTTTTTATGAAAGGCCTGAAAGGCAACAAAGTTAATGCCGGCAGCATTTAAAATGAGCTCAACGCCCATGAAAATTCCGATAGCATTTTTTCTCGTTAAAGCAGCTAAAAGCCCAAAAACAAAAAAGACAGAACTGACAACAAGATAGAATTCGAGGTTATTTGCTATTCCAGCCATTTTTAACGGTCCTCCTTTTTATAGTGAGGCCTGGCAACAATGACAGCGCCAATAAGTCCCATTAAAAGAACAATCGCAACATATTGAAAAACCAGAGCATAGTCGCCAATGAGCGCTTGCCCTATTCTCGTGGTCGTCACCTCTCTTATGGGCTCTTCGATCACGTTAAAAGTTGTTTTTTTAATCAGTTGTAAAAATAAAACCAAAAAAGTTGTCGCAATAACTCCTGGAAATAAAAACTTTCCAGCGCCGTCGAGAAATCTTTTTTTGTAAATGTTTTCACTCATCATAATGGCGAAAAGAATGACAATAATCACGCCACCGACGTAAATAATCAGCTGAACACCCGCCAAAAAATCAGCCCCCAACACGGCGTAAATTCCGCTGGTGCTTAATAAGGCCAAAATAAGATAAATAGCAGCGTATAAAATGTTTGGATTAAAGGCGACCATTGCCGCGCTAAAGCATCCCAACAAAGATAAAGCCAAAAGAACACAATCTAAAACACTCATTTAATGACCCCCTCTTCCTGAACTCATAAAATGATTTACTAACTCTAGCATTCCTTGTCCCTTAAACGCCCAAACCCAAAGAGTGGAGCCCATCAGACACACAAAACTAATTGGGATTAAATATTTCCAACAGAGGTTCATCAACTGGTCGACTCTGAGTCGAGGCAAAGTCCAACGAATCCACATGACAATAAAAATAAGCACCGCTGCTTTTCCAAGAAAAATTGAAATCATTGCCAATGTTTGAAGAAGAGGATCAAGACTCATTCCAAAAACCTGGAAGCCCGTGCTTAAGTTTTCAACATTCATAAACGGCAAATGCCACCCACCAAGGAAAACCGCAACAGCGACACAGCAAAACATAATCACATCTGCAAATTCAGCAAGAGCGTATAAACCAAAACGCATTCCGCTAAACTCAGTATTAAAACCCGAAACTAGTTCAGATTCAGCTTCAGCCAAATCAAATGGCGTTCTGTTGCACTCCGCTAGAGCGGCAATAAAAAAGACAAAAAAGTTCACAAAAACAAATGGGTTGTGAAAAACATGCCAGAAATGTCCAGGCATTTGATCTCGAGGCCACGCTTGCATATCGACAAGCTCTTGCATGCCGAGAGTTCCAGCCACCACAACCACACTCAACACCGCAATGCCGAGAGGAATTTCATAACTGACAATTTGTGCGGCCGCACGAACACCACCAAGCAAGGACCATTTATTATCTGAAGACCAGGCCCCCAGAAGAATTCCCAGTGAAACCAATGAGCCAATAGCCATGACGTAAAAAATTCCAATATCTAAATTAGCACCAATCACGTGCTTCGAAAAAGGAATCGCAGCAAAAGCACCAAGCGCCCCCGCAGTCACAAAAGACGGCGCTAAATTATAGATGAACATGTCGGCATTTTTATTGGCCAAATCTTCTTTCAGAAACATTTTAATACCGTCAGCAAAGAACTGCCCAATTCCAAGTGGGCCCACTCTGTTTGGACCAATTCTTTCTTGAAAATCAGCCGCTACTTTTCTTTCAATGTAGGTGCAAACGCCGCCAACAGGCATGGCGAAAAGTAAAACGACAATAACAGCAGAGAGTATAGAAAAAATTAAAAATGGAATTTCAAAACCAACGTTCTGTAAAAGAAATCCGTTGATGCCACCCATGAATTCAGCAAGACTCATTCGGCACCTCTTTCAGCATTTGACTTGAGTTTTTGAGCAACTTTTTGGAAGTAGCCCTCATCTTCCTGAAGAGCAGCAGAGCGTTCGCCGGCATCTTTGATCCAATCGATATCACCTTTTTTGAGCTCATAAATAAGCCCCAGTAGAAGAATAAATAAAAAGTTAAAAGCCAGTAAAAAAACCTTGAGACCGTCTCCATTTAAAACGGATTCACGAAAAAGTTTGAGCACCGGAAAAAGCATGGCGACCTCAACATCGAAAACCAAAAAAACAATGGCCACCAAATAAAAGCGGTTGTTGAACATGACATAGGCTGTTCCTTCAACTTCTTCACCGCATTCATAGGGCTCTAGCTTTCCAGAGTGTGGATAGCTCGGGCGAAAGAACTTGGAAATGGCCAAAATTAATGGCGGAAGCATTGCGGATAAAATAATAAAGCTTAAAGCGTTACCAAACTCTTGGAGCATTGCTTTAGATTAATATTCAATCTTTTTATTACTTACAACTCCTTAAAAATAATTGTAAAACTTAATGATGATGGAATTCAAAAAAAGAAGCCCTGAAAGAGTCGGAGTTATTGGAGCTGGGGTCTTTGGAAGCGCAATGGCGGAGCTTGCAGCTCGAGCAAAGAACCATGTGAAAATTTGGAGCCGAGACCCGGCTCAAATCAAAGGAATAAATGAAGTTTCTAGTAATTCTAAATATATAAAGGAATTCAAGTTCAATTCGCTCATAAAAGGCGAGGAAAGCCTAGAAAAGCTTGTAAGAGACTCAGATCTCATTATATATGCCTGTTCAAGCTCAGCATACAGAGAAATAATTCAAAAAATTCAAGCGTTTATGTCAATTGACAGCCGTTTTTTAAACACGGCAAAAGGGCTTGATTCTCAAGAAATGAAAACCCATGATGCCATTTTTAGCGACATTTACGGCGTTGAACGCTTCAAAAACTCTTATCAAATACTCTCAGGCCCCAGCTTTGCTTTAGAAATAATTCAAGAAGTTCCCACCTGCGTCACGATTGCGTCTAAAGACTTGAAAAGACTCAGGAAAACTCAGGAAACACTCCATTCTGAAAATTTTCGACCCTACATAACCGACGATGTTATTGGGGTAGAAATTGGTGGAGCTCTAAAAAATGTCATCGCAATTGTGGCCGGGTGCGTTGAAGGAATGGGACTTGGCTACAATGCTCAAGCCGCAATTATTAACAGAGGACTTGGAGAAATCACTAAAGTTGCTTTGGCCCTTGGCGCAAAACCTGAAACATTTTTAGGACTTTCCGGCATGGGAGACCTTCTTTTAACCTGCACCGGAAAACTCTCTAGAAACAGAAGCTTTGGCCAACTTCTTGGTGAAGGTAAATCAAAAGAAGAAGCTCAAAAAGAAATCAACTCCACCATTGAAGGAATTCACGCCACAGAAGCCACTTACAAATTAGGAAAAAAACTCGGCCTTGAACTCAGCATTTGTAACGAAGCCTATGCGGTTTTGTATGAAAACAAAAAAATTAGCGCCGCCCTTCGAAGCTTGACGAGTAAAGAAGTGAGTTTGGAGTGGAGTTAGTAAAACTGTAAGCCGAATTTCTGAATCTTTTTATCTTTATGTTTTTTAATTTTCTGCCAATGAACAATCAAGTCTGGCACTTTCGGGTTAAACCCCACCTCCTGCCACCTCCGTGCACTTTCTATTGCCCACTACAAACTTGGTTTATTTTTTAAAAAGTAACTTAGAAGCTTTTTTGCCTGAGTTGAGTGTTCACCTTTTTCCAAAGCTTGAAAGTGATCTCATTCGAAACCGTTGACCTCAAAAGGCAACGCGGGTTGAGAGAATCGATTTTTTTTACCATCTCAATAAAGACACTGAGAAGAAAAGAAGAGGGACGGAGCAAAATTTTGTTTATCATTTCGAACAATTATATTCCTCCGTCCCTCTTCTTTTTCCTCTTTTTTTAATGTTTTCATATACTTAGCTCAATATTAAGAAATTCCGTGGTGGCTCCACGGAATTATATGGAAAAAACGTGGCGCCACCACGATTTTTATGAAAAGATGTAAAAATGTACCCTAGAATCATCTCTTTGAATAAAACATTAGAACGCAAATCACTCTTTTTATTGGGACCGCGACAAACAGGAAAAAGCACTTATTTAAAGTCCAATTATGCGGATGCTCACATTATTAACCTTTTAGAGGCAGATACCTTTCGAAGATACAGCTCCAAACCAGAGTTATTGAGACAAGAACTCAATGAACACACTCAACTACTTGTTATTGATGAAATTCAAAAAGCGCCTCAACTTCTAGATGAAGTTCACAATCTTATTGAGATCAACAAGCAACTTCGATTTATTCTGACGGGAAGTTCAGCAAGAAAACTCATTAGAGGAAAAGCAAACATGCTTGCCGGAAGAGCGAGTAGAAAGTTTATGTTTCCACTTTGTTCTAAAGAACTCGAGTTTCAACATATCAACAAAATGTTAAATTATGGATCTCTTCCATCCATCATAGATTCCCCCGCTCCTATAGAAGACCTTAATGACTACATTGGCATTTATTTAAAAGAAGAAATTTTCAATGAAAGCCTGACTCGCTCAATTGAACTCTTTAGCCATTTTTTGGAAAGCACTGCCTTCAGTAATGCAGAACAAATTAACTATACTAAAATTGGAAATGATTGTGGCATCCCACCGAGAACAGTCCGCGACCATTTTCAAATATTGTATGACACGATGATGGCTCACGAACTGACTCCTTTAAAGCTGAAACAAAAAAACTCTAGAAAAACTGTCTCTATTTCAAAATTTTATTTTTTTGATATTGGGGTTGCCAATAGACTCGCAGGAAACAGAGACATCCACAACAGCCCAGAACAGCTTGGCAAGAGCTTAGAGCATCTTATATTTTTAGAATTACTCACCTATAAAAACTATAGAAATTCTGAACTAAAAATAAATTTCTGGAGAACTCAAGCCAAGCAAGAAGTTGATTTTGTTCTCAATAGATCAATTGCTATTGAGGTCAAAGCAAGTTCAAAAATTCAGAAAAAACACTGTAAAAGCCTCCAGCTTTTATCAAATGAAACACAACTCGAGAAAAAAATAATTGTTTGTTTTGAAAAGAAGCAATTAACACTTGAAAATGGCATTAAAGTCTACCCTGTTCATGAATTCTTAAAAGCTCTATGGGAAGGCGAAATAGTTTCGTAACATTCTCTCACGTAGGAGGCTTTCAGGGATGGAGCGGGAGACCGGACTTAACCCGAAAGGAAAGTGCATGGCTAAAGCTAGCTACCTGGCACCGTGATCCACGAGCCTTAAAGTTTCTTTTCTTTGCCTAATATCATTGCAGTTTAGCCCTCTTTTTTCTATGAATAATCCGTGAGCGAATTGATTCATAGCCCTCCGAACAACAGTGCCTTGGCTTGGGAGCTGAGAAACTTAATTCTTCAGGGGAAGCGTCACTTTCTATTGCCCACAACAAACTTGGCTTATTTTTTAAAAAGTAACTTAGAAGCTTTTTTGCCTGAGTTGAGTGTTCACCTTTTGCCAAAGCTTGAAAGCGATCTCATTCGAAACCGTGGACCTCAAAAGGCAACGCGGGTTGAGAGAATCGATTTTTTTTACCATCTCAATAAAGACACTGAGAAGAAAATTTTTCTCCTTCCAAGTGAGTCACTCAGCGCCTTTGTTCCGCCATTAGATTTTTGGAAAAAAAATTCTTTCACCATCAACAAAGGGGCTGGCCTTGACCGAGATCATTTCCTAAAAACATTAAAAGCTTTTGGCTACCAAGAAAGCGATGTGGTTGAGAGACATTTTGAATACGCCGAACGCGGTTACATTCTCGATTTTTTTTCGGCCACTAATCTTCATCCCATACGAGTTGAAATTTATGATGACCAAGTAGCAGACATTCGCAGCTTCCACACTAAAAACCAGCGCCGCATTGAAAGCTTCGATTCTTTTGAACTTATTCCCGCTGTAGAAGCTATTTACCATCCAGAAAATTCAAAAATTGAAGCTATTAAAAACGAACTGAGTGAACTGGGAATTAAAAACGAAGAAAGAAAGCTGCTCATTCAAAGAATTCAAGACTGTGACTACCCCTACACTTTTGCCTACTGGACAAAGTTTTTTCATAAAGAATCCACAATGGAGTCAGACTTTCAAAGCTTTATCCACAATGTTGAAAGCGCGACTCTTTTTCAAAGCTTAAAAAGCTCTTTCATTGAGCACGACAAAAATTTCTTAACTTCAAATAGTGAAAACGAATGGGTTCCGCGAGTAAACAGCTTTGTTAACGATGAAAAAAGCGTTGTCTCTTTTATTTCCAATCAAATTACTCAAGAGAATTCTTCTTGGCTTCACTCCCAAGCCCACACCGCACTAAAAGAAGAGCCTTCTCAAAGTAAAAAAAGTGCAACCAAAAGCACTCTGGACATACAATCTCAACTTCGCGAAGAAAGAGCAAAAAGAAGCGGTCAACTCATGACCAAGCTCTGCGCGATTATTCGCCAGCTTCTCAGTGAAAAGAAAAAAATTATTATTTCTTCAGCTGCTGAAAGCCAACTAGAAAGGCTCAGCTTTTTACTTCAAAACGAAGGACTCAGCCTTAAAAAAACAAGCTGCCTTCAAAACGCCATTGATGGAGACTACGAACTACACTCTTTACATGCTCACATTCACAAGGGCTTTGAAGACACAAAGAATAACTTTATTTTGCTTACCGATGAGGATATTTTTGGTGAGAAGAAAAAAAAGAGTTATTACTCTAAAAACAAAAAACAAAGCGCTCACAAAGAATTTACTGAAGGCTTGTTTTACCTCGACCTCAAACCAAACGAATGCGTTGTTCACAAAAAACACGGCGTCGGAAAATTCTTAGGGCTCAAAACGATTGATTTTGAAGGCATTGCCAATGATTTTTTTGAACTGGAATACAAAGACGGAACCATCTTTCTTCCTATTCACCACCTGGGAAGCATTAGCAAACACCATGTGCAACTCAAAAACCCGCAGCTCGATAAGCTTGGCGGAAGCTCGTGGGAAGGCAAAAAGAATAAAGTAAAAAAAGAGCTTCAATCACTCGCTGCGGAACTCCTGCAGCTTTACAGCAAAAGAGAGCTGTCAAAAGCAATGTCCATTGCTCCGAGCGAAGAAAGTATTGAAAAATTTGCAGCCAGTTTTCCCTATACGGAAACCGAAGATCAGCTGAAAGCAATTTACAGCTGCCTTGAAGACATTAAAGGGCCTCGCCCCATGAATAGGCTGATCTGCGGAGACGTTGGTTACGGAAAAACAGAAGTCAGTATTCGCGTCGCTCAAGCAGCCTTAAGCGAGGGTTACAATGTCGCCGTTCTTTGCCCCACAACGCTCCTTTGCGCTCAACATGAAAAAGTTTTCAAACAGCGCCTGAAAGATTTTAAAGTAAAATCGGTCTCACGATTAAAAAGCACCAAAGAAAACAAAGAGACTCTCGCGGAGCTCGCCAAAGGAAAAGTTAACTTAATTATTGGAACCCATCGTCTTTTGAGCAACGACGTTCATTTTAAAAAGCTTGGCTTACTTATTGTCGATGAGGAGCAACGTTTTGGAGTCACTCACAAAGAAAAAATTAAAAAGTTTAAAAACAATGTTCACGTCTTAACTCTCACGGCGACACCAATCCCAAGAACCCTCCATTTTGCCATGAGTGGACTCATGGAACTTTCCATTATTTCAACTCCACCTCAAGACCGACTGAGCGTGAAGACCTTCCTCGCAAAAAAGAACGATGACATTATTCAAGAGGCTCTTCAAAAAGAAATTAAAAGAGGCGGGCAGGCCTATTATCTTTATAACCGCGTCGAAACAATTGAGGAGCGCTGCAATGAAATTAAAGCCCTTTTACCTGGAGTCAAAGTTGAATTTGTTCACGGACAAATGCTTGAAAAGCAACTCGAGGAAAGAATGCTTAATTTTTACCAAGGAAAGACTCAAGTTCTCGTCACCACAACTATTATTGAAAGTGGACTGGATGTTTCAAACGCAAACACACTCTTCGTTGAGGGCTCTGACCGATTTGGTCTCTCACAACTCTATCAAATTAGAGGACGAGTTGGCAGGTCAAACAAAAGAGCTTATGCCTACTTTCTACTCCCTGAAAAACACAAGCTTCGAGACAAAGCTCATGAAAGACTCAAGGTTCTCGAGTCTTACCAAGAACTTGGATCAGGATTTCATATTGCAGGACACGATTTAGACATGAGGGGAACCGGAGACATTCTCGGGAAAAAACAAAGCGGGAGTATGAACACCCTTGGTTACGATGCCTATATGGAGCTCTTGCAAAACTGCATTCAAGAAGCCAAAGGTGAAGAAATTCTCAATGTCGATTTTGAACCCGAAATGCAACTCGGAGTGAGCACGATTATTCCCGATGAATACATTGGCGACACGAAAACAAAACTACTTTTTTACAAGAGACTTTCTTCAGTCAGTAACGAGGAAGACCTGAAAGAAATATCTGAAGAAATTTATGATCGATTCGGGGAAGCTCCAGAAACAGTTGAAAATCTTTATGAGGCTATGAAAATTAACATGCTTCTTAAGAAATTAGGTATTACGAGCATAAAAGCTGGTGGAAAAGGTTATGCGCTATTTATTAGCCCTGATTCAAAAATTGACCGTAGCCTCCTCATTCAAGCTATTCAAAAATATCCTCATCACTTTCAACTGAAAGCCAACAACAGCCTCTTCATTGCCAAAGACTTGGGTCAAGGATCCAAAAATGCAGCCAAAACACTCAGTGGAGTGAAAAATGCACTCATTCAGCTTGAAAGCTGGATGCTTTAAGAGACAAAAGGTCAAAAACAAAGAGCCCTTGCCTTGCCCTGAGAGTTTTTGAGGTGTTAAATTAAGAATTAGGGAAAAGGGAGACACAAAAATGCTTCAAAAAATTATTTCAACTTCATTTATTTTTATTTTTACAGTCGCTTCACTCAACGCAGCTGTCGTTGCAAAAATTGGAAAAAAAGAAATCACTCAAGCTGAGTTTGATTTACGCTATCAGCAAAACGTCGATCTCGCCCCGCCAAACGCCAAACCTAGTAAAAAAGAAGTGCTTGAAAATTTAGTCAATTTTGAACTCGCCATTGAAAAAGCGAAAGAAAGCGGTCTCGATAAAAGCACTGACCTGAAAGAACAGTTCGACATTCTTCTGTATCAGGAACTTGTTCGCAGAGAAATTCAGCCTAAAATAAACAATCTTAAAATTTCATCAAGCGATGTTAAAAGCTACTACAACGACAATCCGCTTGTGAAAACAAAGCACATTGTCCTCCTGATTACTCCAGAGATGACTGAAGCAAAAGTCAAAGCAGTCAAGGCTCGTGCTGAGAAAGTTCTCAAAGAAGTTCAAAGCGGCAAGAACTTTGAAGAATTAGTTTCAAAATACTCTGAAGGCCCTTCGGCGAGAACTGGCGGCGAAGTCAGTTGGGCCGCAAGAGACAAACTTCTTCCAGAATACTATGAAGCCGCTTTAAGAATTGGAACTCCAGGGAAAACCAGCGGTCTCGTTTTCACCCCTTACGGTTTTCACATTATTAAGTTAGATGGCATTAAAAAGTATTCAGAGTTTAAAAGTCAAGACAAGAGCTACAACGATTTCATCGTGCGAACCCTTAAAGAAATTAAAGGAAAAAGCGTTTATCAGGAATATTTTAGCAACTTAAAAAAGTCTATCCCCGTTAAAGTGAATTTGTAAAAGTAACTTGAGGCCAGCCTTTAAATAAAACTTTCTTAAAGGCTCGTTTAAAAGAAAAGTTACTTGCTTGGAATAAAGTCGCCAATGGCATCATTTTCAAAATCCTTCAAGCTGATGACGCCACCCCTCTCATCAAGCGGACTCATTCCCAGAAGGCTCCAAAGGTCAAATCTTTCTTCAATAAAAGCAAGATTTGCAAGAAGAGATTTCGCTTCGTTTTTTGTCAGCTTTCTTTCTCTCAGTAAGTTTATAGTTTTTTTATAAATTGGCTTCTGCAAAGAATCTAACTTCCCAGATTCAACTGCAACTTGAATTCGTTCATATTCAGCATAAACTGCTAAATCTTGCTGAATAAACAAATAAACCAACTCTAAGCTTTGAGAGTTCAACGAACTAAAGTCTGGTAATTTGTCTGGATCTGCAATTGAGAAAAGATTTGTTGAAGTTTTATTGAGATTTGTTGTGAGTGATTGAGTAATTGGAAAGACTCCTTCGTTCAAAAGACTTAAAAAAGATAAAAAATTTTGTGATTTTTGACTCAATTTCGATATACTCATCTCATTTTTACTATTTAAAATCTCTACTATGCTCTCAAACTCAACTTCATTAGAATTAAGTTCTTCCCTTTCGGTTTCTAAAATATTCGATATATACAGTAATTGTTTAAATTTTTTTCTCGCTAAAGAGTAGGCTTCTTCTTGTGTTATTCTTTTGCTAGGGTCGTCTTTTCTTTTTAACTGACTTCTTATTTCGTGATATTTTGGATTTTCATCAATAAGAACAGCAAAGATACTTTTATTTTGTTTTTTTTGAAATAAAGTTTCAATTTTTTTCACCAATAGACTCGTTGTTTTTTCAGTTACTGGGTCTACTATTGGCGCAGCTGCTTCCAACACAAGTAATCCAGCTAGAAATTTAGTAAAGATGCGTGCTTTATATTTTTTTTTATTACCAATTACTTTCTTTATTTTGCTTTTATGAACAACTGAGTTACTCGAAATTTCTTTAAAAAAAAATTTAAAAGCATCACTTCCAACAATATAATGAGCTAATTTATTAGTTTTTTTTATTGAAACTTTTTTTAAGCTTTGAAAGCAGTTTTGTCTTGCTACAAGTTTATGAGAAGAGAACGCTAGCAAAACTATAAAAAGAGCTCTTATCATACTCTTTTATTTTATAATATGTTTATGATTTAACAAAACATTCTCATTTCTTAATCGACTTTTTTTGCCAACACTTTGACCAAAGAATGATCACTCAAAGCCCTGAAAAGGCTGTAATTCTGTCAATTATTCCTGGCATCATACTTGCACTGCTATAATTATGATTTTAATAAAACCATCAACCACTTTCTTTTTTGCAGTCTATATTTTAAGTGTTTTCTGTGTAAGTACTATCGTTAGCGCCGGAGAGCATCTAGATCGCTTTAATGTTTCTGTTCTTGAGAGCTTAGACCGTTTTGAAGACCAAGACCCCGAAACTCTTGAAGGTAGATTTTTAGGATGTTTTGAAGACCAAGAAGGCCCTGCTCAATGGTATTATGGAAATATTGGAGCCATGTCTAGCTTTTCTGCCCTCTTAGCCGGAAATACCTTTTTAGATAAAAAATCTAGTTTATTCAGAAAGATTAGTGATCTTAAAAAAAGTTCCGACCCAAAAATGAAAAAAACTATCAAGAGATGTAAAAGACGACTAGGGGTCTATAATGTTTTATTAGTTGCCAGTGCAGCAGTGGTCATTAACGGAGCTGAACTCATCGTATTAGACACTCTTAATTCTAGTTCGGACATCAACAAAGATCCTACTTTTTTTCCAATAGTGAAAACAGCTACATGGGGATTCGACGAGGCTCAAAACAGCGAAACATATAAAGAAATTACTGATATAATTCTTAATTTTGCTGAAGAAAACAATATCACCAAAGAAAGAATCGCGGAAAATTTAAATAAACTAGAAAAGTTTATTCAAACTAAGTTTGATGAGCATACTTTAAATCACAATGATTCATCATTTCTAAACGAAGAAGACGAATATATTGAGGGAAGGCCTCAAAAGTCAGTTCACTAAACTTTAGTAAAAAGCTTTTTTTATTTCAAGAGCATCTCGCCTTTAACGGGCGGCGCTGTCTTCTTCAGGTTCAATCTCTACAAAAATTTCTTCGAGGCTTGGAATGAGTTCTTTATTTCGAGCTTCAACAACTTTATCTCCTGCCTTGACCTTGACTTCACCTAAAGATTTTTCTTTTGTATTTCTTAGTAAATTTAAAGCGGCATCAAAGACACTTTTTTCTACTTCAATTTCTTTAAATTCAGAGAGCTCTTCTTCAGCTAGGTCTTGAGGAAGTTTTTGCTTTTCTTGAAACGCAATACTTTCTTTTTTATGAGAGCCCGTTACTTCAGCTTTTGCCTGCATGAGACTTTTTGAAACTATTGCTAGCTTCATGCCCACTTCAATTTTATCTGGATGAGTGATGTGCTTATTTGAGTAGTAAATTTCTTTCCACCCTTGATAAGACCCCCACTTTGCTTTTGCAATTTTTGACAAGGAATCTCCTTTTTTAACAATGTAGTGAGCGCTGTTTAAAGAAAAGTCACTATAAAAACTCACGGCTTCTTTTACTTGACGGCTTTTCTTTTGAGCTGACTCATAAAATATTTTGTTTCCTGGCTTTAAACTCACTCCGTGATTCCATTTTTTTAAATCCTGAGCTCTCTTAGAATCTCCATAAATAAGTTTCGAGAGTTTTTTCCAGTTGTTTGTGTCTGGCCTGACAAAGACAAAAGCGTTCAATGATTTTTTCCCAATTTTCTTAACTGAGACCTGTCTGCTAAACTTTTTTACCGATTTTATAGATGCACTCTTAAAAGGTTTATTTACTTCAAAATAATTTTGAGACAAGTTCACAAAAGGCTTGTTTAGCTCAAAGCTATTGAGAGAAGCAATTTTTCTCATTGGCTGAATAGCTTTGATTGCATTGTTAAATTTTGGAGAATTCACTTCTATGCGAATTGGTTTTTGAAGTGAAATAACAGCAGGAAGCACTTCACCCCGAACAACCGGTGCCGGTGCTTGCGCTCCAAAAGAGCCTTTCGTCGTTTTTTTGGTATTGAGCAAATACCTTGAACGAATAGATTCAACGTCGTGAGCGCCGCCACGTGCATGACTCGGTTGAGCTGGTTCAAAGGACTGCTCAATGGCCGGTGCTTGTTGCTTACTTTCAATATAAGTATTTGAAACACTCGTCGGAGCTCTTACAGCTTGGTTAAAAGCTTGAGAATTATTATAGGAAAATTCAGGACTTACGCGTAGCTCTATTGTTCCAGCTATATCGTTCGCCTTAGCGTTTCCCAACGAAGGCTGAGCATAGTCGCTCTCCGTATATTGACTATCTTGAACAGGTAATTCTGAATAAACTTCCTCGGTTAAAAGATCACTTTCATAGCTTCCCGAAATACTATTCTTAAAGATCTCCATCATTTGATCATGGCCAATAATGTTTTGATTGCTTGAAAAATATGAAAAAGGTACAGACGCAATTTCCCTTTCTCCAGAGATTTCAATTACAGGTGCAGAGCTTGGTTCAGGAATTGATCTCAACGTTTGAACAGGAACAGGAGATTGATTTGTTGCAAAGTATTCACTTTCATTGTTCCAGTTGGACTGAGCAACTTGGTCAACATCTTCAAATGAAAGTGGTTGTGTTTTTTGTGCCTGAATTCTGTCTGACGCAATCTCTATTTGAGAAATATTTATTTTTTCACCATTCTGGTTAATGTCAACATTTCTTGCAAATTCTTCCGATTTCTTTACAAGAGATACTTTCTTTGACTCAGAAAGATTCAACTTCTTTGTATGCTCTTTTTCTCTGTTGCGAACAAAAGAGTTCCCGTAAAGCTCAGCAGCATCTCCATCGTCCAAGAAAGACTTTTCGCTAGAGTCATAAACGAGATCATCTTCACCACCCTGGTAGGTATCATATGATCCAGAAACCTCTTTTTCGTTAGAGGCCTCAACAGCTTCTCTAGATTCGAAACGATTTCCGTTCAATTCTTCACTAGAGAAGTCCACTAAACCCTTATCTGGATTCAGGGATGTCCTCACATCGTTATGGGCACAAAAAGATAAAGCAAAGAACAATAAAGAAAACAAAAAAGCGGTTCTGGATGGATTTAGAAAGTTCATATTTATATATTCGTTCAAAATAAAAGAATATAAAGAAAGTTTTTTTGACCGAGACAACGCCCCTCTGACAGAGACAAAATACCCACCATAAAGCAACAAAAAACCCTTACCCAACACGTTCAATTTAAAGGCATTTTTTAGTGTTCAAGTAGTTCATTTATTTTTTTTCTCTCGTTTTAAAAAATTTAGAAAAGTATTAAAAAAGAGGCTATTTTGATCAAAAGAAAAACAACAAGAACTCCTACTCAAAATAGTCAAAGTATCTATTTTCTGCATTGGAAGGCTTCTTGGGGCCTCCTAAAAAGCTCCCCAGCATAAAGCATTAATTTTATTAGTAAATACCAAATCAAAAAAGATCAGTAGCCCCTAGGTTATAGGCTAGAAATAATCTATGCTAGCCGAGTGATGGGAAAAAGTACAAACACTCTCTTTTTATTCTTCTTTTTGATTTTTATGAACTCTCTAGAAGCTCGTGTTTTAGACAGGGTAATTGCGGTCGTTGACGACAAGGCCCTTCTTTTATCGGATCTGGACAGCCTTGAGGCAAAAATCAAAAAACAGCCTGAGTTGAAAAATATTTTTGGAATTAAAGACGCCGACAGAGACTCTCTTTTCCAACACCTTATTAATGAAAAAGTCATTAGCGTTTCATTAGATAAAGTTGACTCTGCCGTGAGCACCGAAGATGTTGAAACTCAAATTGAGCGAATCGCTAAAAGCAACAATGCCAGCAAAGAGCAGCTGATAGAGTCGCTACGAGGAGATGGACTCAACATTGATCTCTATAAAAAAATTGTCAAAAAACAAATTGAAAGAAAAAAGGTTTTCGATCAATACGTCAGAAAAACTGCGGCGCCAATTAGTGACTCCGAGCTCAAACAAAAGTTTTCAAGTAGCGCCAGCTCTGAACTTCAACTCGAACTTTACTCGCTGAAATCTTCTGCCAGCAATAAAAATAAAGTTCAAAAAGCCATTGAAACTTTTAACACTTCAAAAGAATCCAGCGCTTTAGCCGGTCTCAATAAAACAGATCTTGGCTGGGTAGCGCCCAAACAACTCGACAAAGACTTTCAGGAAAAGCTTCAATCCGCAAACGCCAACACGGCTTACGGGTTGATTGAAAAGAATGGTCAAGTCTTCTTGGCTCTTGTCCGTGGCTCCAGAAAAGGTAGCGACGATCAATTTGAAGCTAACAAAGAAAACATCCGCCAACAAGTTCTTGCCGAAGACTATGAACTTCGCTTTAAACATTGGCTCAAAAAACAACGAAACGAATTGGAAGTTATCATTAACAAATCATGAAAAAATTATTTAGAGAATACGACATACGCGGCATTGCGGACAGCGACCTCACAAGTGAATTTGTTTTTGCATTGGGACAATCAATTGCAGAAAAATGTCTTCAGCTTGGAGAAAAAAAATCCATCATCGGAAGAGACGTCAGAGCCTCTTCGAATAGACTTTGGAACGCGCTTTGCTCCGGTTTGGAATCAAAGGGAATGGAATGTATTTCCTTAACTGAAGGACCCACTCCTTTACTCTACTTTGCGGCGGCAAACGAAGCCCTTGGTTTAAAAACGAAAACTGGAATCATGATTACGGGCTCTCACAACCCTGCAGAATACAATGGATTCAAAATGGTTCTGGCTGGAAAAACTATTTACGGCGAAGAAATTCAAGAGCTCTATGCTCTGACTCAAAAACACCTGAAAGAATCTACCTGTGAAATTAAAGACGGCAGAAGCGAGCTCGACCTCTACACTAAATATTGTGACTTCGTTAAAGAAAACATTCTCTCAACGGGTGTCGACTTCAGTGGAATAAAAGTTGTCGTTGATGCTGGTAATGGAGCCGCCGGGCCCCTTGCCATTCAATGCTATGAAGCCCTTGGTTGCGACGTCATTCCTCTTTTTTGCGATTTCGACTCAAGTTTCCCCAACCATCACCCAGACCCAACGGTAGAAAAAAACTTAGCGCACTTAAAAGAAAAAGTTATTGAGTGTGGTGCCACGATGGGGATTGCCTATGACGGCGATGGTGACAGAATTGGAGCCGTGAGTAGTACTGGAAAAATTTTTTATGGAGACCAAATTCTCCTTTATTTGAGTCGAGAGATTCTTAAAACTGAAAAAAACCCAACGATCATTTCCGAAGTGAAAAGCAGCGAAACCCTTTATACTCAATTAAGAGAGTGGGGAGCCACTCCAATTTGCTGGAAAACAGGCCACAGCCTCATTAAAGCGAAACTCAAAGAAACAAAAGCCCTCTTAGCGGGCGAGATGTCTGGACACATCTTTTTTGCACATCGCTATTTTGGATTTGATGATGCTATTTACTCTGGCGCTCGAATGCTAGAAGCCTTTAAAAACGCAGAACCTGAAAGTCTTGATGAATTCCTCTTGTCGCTCCCGAAAAGCGTCAACACGCCTGAATTGAGAGTAGAGTTTAATGATGAAGAAAAATTTAACGTCGTTACTCAATTTGTAAAAAAAGTGAAACTTCTATATGGCGAAGACAAGGTCAATGACATTGATGGAGCCAGGGTAAAGCTTCATAACGGGTGGGGGCTTTTGAGAGCCTCAAACACACAACCCGTCCTTGTGATGCGATTTGAGGCTGGTGACCGTGAAAATCTTAAAAAAATTAGAAATGATTTTCACCAAGTTTTGAGCAGCATTCATCAAGATATTGAAGTTCCAGCTGTTTAGGATGCTTTCTCAGAGATAATGCAGTTTTATTTGTTTTATTTTTCATATATTGAGAATAATCAATTCAAATAGCTTGAAAAGTCTGCTATAGATGTCTGAACGCGCGGTGGATTTATGATCGAAAACGATATCATTGTTAGAGGAGCTAAAGAACACAACCTTAAAAATGTGTCGGTAACCATTCCGGGACAAAAACTTACGGTGATTACCGGTCCATCCGGATCTGGTAAATCAAGCTTAGCTTTCGATACCATTTTTGCCGAAGGGCAAAGAAGATATATGGAGTCTCTCTCCTCATACGCAAGACAGTTTTTAAATCAACTCAGTAAGCCAAATGTTGATTTTATTGATGGCCTCTCTCCTGCAATCTCAATTGAACAAAAAACTATTGGCTCCCACCCTCGCTCGACGGTTGGAACGGTTACCGGAATCTACGACTTCTTAAGACTTCTTTTTGCTCGAACTGGTGAGGTCCGAGACCCCAGCACTGGCGAAGCTCTGACCGCCCATACCGATAAAGACATTACTGACTACATGAATACTTTTCCCGCAGGAACCAAGCTCAGAGTTTTTGCCAGCGTGGTTCGCGGTAGAAAAGGGGAGTTCTTAAGAGAGTTTGAACAATGGAGAAGAACTGGCTTTAACAAAGTTCGCGTCGATGGCGAAATGCGAGACCTCTTCGACCCTATACTTATTTCCAAATACCAAAGTCACGACATTGATCTGCTCATTGATATGGTCACCGTTGGAAGCGATCAATTTGAAAAAAGACTTGGAAAAGCCTTTAAACATGTCGATAAAATTGCCGAAGGCTGGCTAAAAATTGAAGAACACGGAAAAAGTGAATCTCAACTTTTTTCTAGAAAAATTGCTTCAAGCACAGCAAGTTTTACTTTCCCAGAATTAGAACCACGATTATTTTCCTTTAACTCTCCTCGAGGTTATTGCGGAACGTGCAAAGGCCTTGGAGTTGTTGAGAAACCTGTCGGCAAGGGCATGCGTGCTCCGAACAAAACACTCAACGCTGAAGAAGATGTTTTTTACGACCCAGAACTCGACAAGTTTGCAGTTTGCCATAGCTGCAAAGGCGCTCGCTTGCGCAAAGAAGCTCTTTGGGTTTATTTTGCCGATAAAAATATTTACGAACTTTGCGAGCTACCGGGAGCACAGCTCAAAGAACTCCTCGAGACTCATCGAGCAAACAATAAACTCAACATCGTTGAGGAAAGACTTTTAGAAGAAATCCTGCAAAGACTCATTTTCTTAGACAATGTCGGCGTTTCCTATTTGTCGACTGGAAGAAAATCAGCAACCTTAAGCGGTGGCGAAGCGCAACGAATGCGTCTTGCAACACAACTTGGATCTAAATTAAGCGGTGTTCTTTATGTTCTCGATGAGCCAAGTATTGGACTGCATCCAATGGATCACAAAAAGCTCCTACGCAGTCTCATTAATTTAAAAGAACTTGGAAATACCGTCCTTGTTGTTGAGCATGACGAAGAAACCATGCTTGCGGCCGATCACCTCATTGACATTGGCCCTGCAGCCGGAGTTCACGGGGGATACATTGTTAGCGAAGGGAGTCCTTCTGAGATCAAGAAGAAAAAAAACTCTATTACCGGAGCTTTCCTTTCCGGAAGAACTTTAGTCACTGAAAAAAAAGAACGTCGACCAGGCAATGGAAACGAACTCATTCTCTCGGGATGCTCGGGCAATAACCTCCGAGACGTCACCCTCAAACTGCCTCTTGGAAAATTCGTTGTTTTTACTGGAGTTAGCGGTTCGGGAAAAAGCTCCTTGGTCCGCGATACTCTAGAAAAAATTCTCGCCAAAAAACTTTACCGATCTGTTGCTCAGCCACTCCCTTTTAAAAAAATTGAAGGATTAGAAAACCTCAACAAAGTTGTGAACGTGAACCAAAAAGCAATTGGAAGAACTCCAAGAAGTAACCCCGCGACTTATACGGGACTTTTTACTCACCTGAGAAATGTTTACTCATCGACCCCAGAAGCAAAGCTTCGAGGTTACAACCAGGGAACCTTTTCGTTTAACGTTAAAGGCGGACGTTGTGATGCCTGCGAAGGTGCCGGCAGAAAAAAAATAGAAATGCATTTTCTACCTGACGTCTTTGTTACCTGTGAGGTTTGTAATTCTGCTCGATACCGAAGAGAGGTCCTAGAAGTTCGCTATAAAGGCATTAACATCTCTCAAGCCTTAAAAATGAGTGTTGACGACGCCTATGAGCATTTTAAAAATATTCCAAATTTAGAGGTAAAACTTCTTACCCTTAAAGAAGTTGGCTTAGGCTACATTCAACTTGGGCAGTCTTCTACTACGCTCAGCGGAGGAGAAGCCCAAAGAATTAAACTCGCCAAGGAGCTCTCCAAAAGATCGACTGGAAAAACTATTTATTTTCTCGATGAACCAACAACCGGACTACACTTTAACGACGTCAAAACGCTTTTGACCCTACTTCAAAAACTTTGCGACCAAGGGAACACCGTTGTTGTCATTGAGCACAATACTGACGTTGTTGCCGCATCGGACTGGGTTGTCGATATTGGCCCTAAAGCCGGTAGTGGTGGTGGAAAAATTGTTTTTGAAGGAAGCCCTGAAGAGCTGAGAAACTCAAAAACATCAGCAACAGCCCCGAGCCTTGTCGAATACTTTAAGCGCCGCAACTGGAAGTAATTTCTCGAGTCTTGTAATTTTTTAAAAGCTCTCATATACTTAATCACAGTATGAAAAAAACATTAGTTGTCTTGAGTCTTATTTTTACACTTATTTCTTGCACTCAGAATAAAAAGGTTCAAGTCGAGAAAACTAAAGCGATTTCTAATGAAAGCGAAGCTCCATCAACTCCTGAAGAAAAAGGAACAAGCTCTATTACAAATTCATCAGATATTAAAATAATTTTAAAAAGCTCAAAAGGGGATATTCACCTCACTCTTTTTTCTTCAAAGACTCCTATAACCTCTGCAAACTTCTTAAACCTTGCAAAAAAAGATTTTTATGATGGCCTTATTTTCCATAGAGTCATTCCAAACTTTATGATCCAAGGCGGTGACCCAAACGGAACAGGCAGTGGTGGACCAGGTTACAAGTTTGCAGATGAGATTGTTTCTGAGCTCAAACACTCTAAAGGCGGCATTCTCTCTATGGCTAATGCAGGTCCTGGAACCAATGGCAGCCAGTTTTTCATTACCCACAAAGCCACTCCATGGTTAGACGGAAAACACACTGTCTTTGGAGAAGTCACCAAAGGACAGAACGTCGTCAACTCAATTAAAAAAGGCGATACGATTCAAGACATCAAAATTCTCGACTCTACAGACAAGCTTTTTGCCTCTCAAAAAGTAAAAATTGATCTTTGGAACTCTCAGCTTAAGAAGTAAGAAGTCGTCGTTTAAAAAATGTCGAGAATACAGCCTCACGCCCCAGGGAAGACTTAAAGCAAAGAAATCAACAACTTAGGCCGCCTTGTCGGCACTAAGTGCGATCGAGTGATAACAAAATAGTTATCGTTTTATTGGCTCACTAGACTTTCAGCCCTTTACTGATAACAAAAACAACAGTAAAAATTTATTCATGAACAACGCTCCGTCTCCTCTACACTATCACTCCATAGCGAGTTACCTTTCAAACTACGACCAATGGGCTAGAAAAAACAAAGAAAACTACTCCCAAAGAAGCTTTGCTCAATGGGCCAAAATAAACTCCCCCAACTTCATGTCTTTAGTCATTTCAAAGAAAAGAAATTTTAGCAAAAGCTGGCTTCCAGGTTTTAGCAAAACTGCAAAAATCAACGAAAGAGAGCACCTCTACCTCTCACTTTTAATTGAGCTCGACAGCGAAAAAAACGAAAGCAAAAGAAATCTTATTTATAAAAAAATAAAAGACACTTTCTACAAAGACCTCTACCCCCTTGAAGGAAAAGAGCTTTACCTCATTTCATCTCCGAAAGTCTTTAGTCTTTACAATTCCATTGACCTCAAAAAACAAGGCGCCAAAGCTCTGTGGTATAAAAAATCCTACCTTCTTAAGATTACCGCAGAAGAGGTCAAGTCAATTTTTTCACAACTCAAGAAACTTGGCCTTATTTTTATTAACAAAAAAGGCCTCTACGCTCAAAGCAAAAAGTTCACACTGAGTAAAAATCAAAAGCAAAAACTGGAAAACTTTCTTTTCCACAAACAAATTCTTAAAGAATGCGATGAAGTTTTAGAAAACTACAAGCCACAAGAAAGATCTTTCGGTTCGCTTACCATTGCGACCAATGAAGCAAAGCTTGAAGCCATGAAAAAAGAAATTGAAGATTTCGGACTCAGCCTCATGCAAAAATACCAAGAAAAGACAGAAAACTCCGACCACCTCGTCAGAGTCAACTTACAATTGTATCCAATTTTTAAAACAAAGGAAGAAAACTAAATGAAACAAACAAAAACACTATTCACAATTTTACTACTCACCCTCAACGCCTTTGGAGGCGGCGGCTGGGTCGGCAACAGCCCAATAGAGTTAGCTAAAAATTATACACCCGTAAAACAACAATTTGCAGTCAACACAAGTAAAGAAAACTTAAAAAACAAAAAAGGAAGCGACTCTCCTCTGATGTATGGAAAAGGCAGAAAAAGCATTGGTATTGGTTTTGAAAGCACAGAACTCTTCGACAGAGAAGAGGAAGCTGTAGCCTATTTACCCGGTCACCTTTCATTTGGACTTAGCAACAAATGGAACTGGAACAATTTGACCCAATTTCGCTATTTACTTTCTAGTAAAAACAATAACGAATTTGCACTAGATTTTGGTCTAACAAATTTCGGAACAGCTGTTGACAGCTATTATCTGACGCCAAAACTTGGTCTTGCGCACAGCTGGTCTCGCAGAAACTATAGTATGGTCAACAACCTTTCTTTAAAATATGTATATTGGTCCGACAGAAGCTTTAAAGAGAACATTTACCTAAACGCCAGTAATTTTCACCACTTGAGAACAAACTCTTGGCTCAGTGTTTATGCAGGAATTGACTTAAACGCATTTTATGGAAGAAAATACGGCGCACACTTTTCACACTACAAGTTGAAAACTTCTATTGGAGCTAGCGCCCTCTTAAGCAAGAGACATTCGCTGGGACTGGGAATCTCTCACCTTTATTCAAACCTCATAGAAGAAAATCCGGGCTCCTTGAGTAGCGAAGACAAAAAGGGTGTTGATGCCCATTTGGGAAGCAATAAAATTTTAGGAGCCGCTTATTTCTCATATACCTGGTAAAAACACTTGGAGTTTATCTGGAGAGGCTTTATAAACTAAAAGCCTCTCCTTGTCTTTTAAGCGACTTTAACCCAAAATAATAGCCTTGATAAAGCCCCCTTCTCTCAGTAAAAAATTGTTATGATCAACTTTAAAGCTTTAGCTCTATTCTTCAGTGTCTTTTTTTCACTCAATTCTCACTCTGAAACTAATTTCTCATTTTGCTATGGAAACAAAATAACTTTAAATTGTTGGAAGAGAATATCACCTCAAACAAAGTCTTTTGTTTTGCGCTTTAAAAACAAGTTTCCAGAAATACTCAAAGAAGATTTTGAAGGAGATGAAATAGTAAAGGCAGGCTTAAAAGAAGACTCTAAAAAACTAGAAACTTTAGTTTTAGAAAACGCATACAACGACTATATAGAAGACTCAATTCACAGCATTGAAGGAATTTTTTCAGTAGAAAAACCTTTTCTTTATTTTTTAACAACATACAAATTAGAAGGTAAAATGATTGCAGCTGAAACTGGCCTCATTCAACACGGAGGCGCTACAAAAAACGGACAAGCTCCAAAACAATTTCACTACGAAACAAATGAGGCAGCCTTAAAAGACGAAAACAATGATCTCGGCTCTGATGTCTCATGGCAAATCAACTCCAGCTTCTCGTTTGAAAAAAACAGTTGGAAACTTTTACAAATCGATACCTTAGGCGAAACAGGCGGCTGGCACTGGACCGGCTTCTAAAAAAACTAAAATTAATAACTCTTAGCCAAAACAACTTCGTGAGTTGCTTTTTGCCCACTAAGGGCGCATTTTTCTGAACTTGCCTCGCCTGTGATACATCGTGGAGTGAGCTTCAGTTCATTCAATAATTTATGGTCTATGGCTGACTCACACCAGGGAACGCTCAAGAAACCTGTTTGGGATTTGAAAAAACTTTTCACGTCGTCAAGACTTTTTGCGCTTGCGGATCTTTCTTTTCGGTATGCTTTTGCTCTCTCGAGTAAAGAACTCTGAATACTTTCCAAAGTCTTTTCCACATTGGCTAGAAATTCGTCACGACTTATGAAGCTTTTCTTTAGTTCAAGATCGTCTCTTCGAAGAACACAAACCTTGTTTTCAGCGACGTCACGTGGCCCAATTTCAACCTTAATAGGAACGCCTTTTTTAATGTGCTCCCAGTTTTTTTCTCCTCCTCGCAAGTCTCGGTCATCAACTTTTACTTGAATGCTTTCGCCATTGTATTTTTTTTCTTTGAGTTCTTTTTCTAAACTACGAACTGCTTCCATCACGGCATTTTTTGAATCTTCTTTGTAGATGGGAACAATGACAATTTGCTTCGGTGCAATTTTTGGAGGTAAGACAAGTCCGTTATCGTCGGAATGAGTCATGATTAAGGCGCCCAACATTCGCGTCGAAACCCCCCAACTTGTTGTCCAAGCTAAAGACTCTCCACCAGCTTCGTTTTGAAATTTTATGTTGGAAGCTTTTGCAAAGTTTTGCCCCAAGAAGTGACTAGTTCCGGCTTGCAACGCCTTCCCATCTTGCATCATCGCTTCAATAGTATAGGTATTGACGGCACCGGGGAATCGCTCATCAACGGTTTTTTCTCCGGCAATCACGGGAATACTCAAATAGTTTTCTGCAAAGTCTGCATAAATTTCATGCATGAGTTTTGTTTCTGCGCGGGCTTCTTTTTCAGTGGCATGCGCCGTATGTCCTTCTTGCCAAAGAAATTCACTGGTTCTGAGAAACATTCTCGTTCGCATTTCCCAACGCATGACATTGGCCCATTGATTCATTAAAAGCGGAAGGTCGCGGTAACTTTGAATCCAACGACTAAAGCTTTCTCCAATGATGGTTTCACTTGTTGGTCGTATGACATAAGGTTCTTCTAGTTTTCCATCTGGAACAAGTTTATCGCCAACGGCTTTTAAACGGTGATGGGTAACAACGGCACATTCTTTTGCAAAGCCATCAACATGAGCGGCCTCTTTTTCTAAATACTTTACTGGAATGAGCAGTGGGAAGTAAGCATTTTCGTGCCCTGTTTCTTTAAAACGACGATCAAGATCTTTTTTAAGGTTTTCCCAAAGTGCATAACCCCACGGCTTAATGACCATACAGCCTCTTACTGGTGAATTTTCTGCTAAGTCAGCAGCTTTAATCACTTGCTGATACCACTCAGGATAATTTTCTAAACGAGTTGGTTTTATTGCGGTTTTAGCCATAGAACTAGAGGCTAACAAAAAAAGCCAAAAGCCTCAATTAAAGGCTTTTGGCTTTAGTTTTCATCTTAAAAAACTATCTTTTAAATTATCTAGCTTTTCTTGAAAGAAAAAATCGGTATCCGAACAAAAGAACAAAGGCCCCGCAAACAGCTGTTAGAAAGCTCACCAAGTTCCAAGAAGCGCTAGCATTCCCGACTCCAATGAAACTTCCAAGCCATCCGCCCAAAAATGATCCGGCAACCCCCAAACAAGTAGTAATAATCCAACCACCCGGGTCTTTACCTGGCATAAAAAATTTAGCAACGGCACCTGCAATAAATCCGAAAACGATCCATGTAATAATTCCTGTCATAATAAACTTTCTCCTTTTTAAGTTATTTTACTTCCACCTCTAATTTTATTCATAAATGGTGAAAAATTCACTCAAGCAAAAATAAAAGGTCAATAATTAAGAAGTTATCCACAGTTTCAGAAATTAAACGTAAAAAAGCCCGCATTCACCGAGGAATACAGGCTTTTTTTAATGAAAACTCAATTTAATTATTAAACTTTTCCAATAATTAAGAAAGCAATAACGAAAGCGAAAAGCACAAGAGACTCCATAAGAGCCAAGCTCAAAAGAAGTGGTGTGAACATTCCTTTAGCTGATCCAGGGTTTCTTCCAATTCCCTCGAATGCAGTTGAAGCAGCTTTACTTTGAGAATAACCAACAACACTTGCAGCTAACCCCATACAGATTGCAGCAGCAAGTAGACTCATTGATTTTCCACTTCCCATAGATGTTGCAACAGCAGTAGTTGTTTCTGCAAAAGCAGCAACTGGAGCCATTGATAATGCGATAAGAGCTAATTTATTATTTTTCATATTTTTTTTATTATCCTTCCTAGTGATCATCATGCGATGTTGCAATTCCTACATATACTGCAGAAAGCAAAGTAAAAACAAACGCCTGTATTATACAGACGAGTATTCCAAGTAACACAATTGGAATTGGCAAGAGTGACGATAAAATCGCCCCAAAGCCTGTTCCAATCATTGCCGTAAAGCCCTCACCAGCACCCATTGCCTCACCAAGCTGATTGACCAGCCCAGTAACAATTGAATACACAGTGTGGTCGGCAAAAATATTTGTTCGAAGTCGAAAGCCTAAGGTAACTGCTCGAGCAGCGTTTGAAATTAATTCAATTGGAAACATGAGGAAAATTCCCATTGTAAAAAGGAGAACGCCTTTTAAGTGTCCAGAGTAATGCTCCAGATAACGAATACCATTAGCGCGAAAACCTTGAATGTTGTAATAAAGAAAAGAAATGACTCCCATCGCAAGGGTCATATTGAGATTATCTGTAGAAGAACCCAAACCAGCAACGCTACCCATAACATTGTTTAATAAGATCCAAATAAAAAAGAAACTCATCATTGGTAAAAACATTGGGTAATGCGATCCAATGATGTCTTGGCAGACACCTTGAATTGCAGAAACTGATAACTCAAAAGCATTTCGAATGTTAAATTTTTCGCTGGGAACAAAGACTTCGTCTTCTGCGCTAGAAAGTGTCGCTGAGTTTATTTTTGGCGCAGTTGCCCTATAAACGGCGCAGCCGACTAAGACCACTCCTCCTGCTATAATTCCAGAAGCAATATGTGGGTTTTCTGCCAAATAAGGCACTGAATTCCATACTTTATATCCTGCGGCCATTACTTAGAACTGATATATGTCTATAGGCAATGCTTGTAAACAGTTAATCGTCCATTTTTTGAATAATAAATCCACTCAGAGCACTTCCAATAAAAATGCCTAGAACCAAACCTCCAGCAGCATAAGATATTGATTTTACTGTCATTTCAACTTGCATAAAAAGCCACAAAGCCGCCGCAAACTGGCCAACAAAAACGAGAAAACAGAAAAGACCGGTTAAAAAGTCAATTTTTCCTTCAGGACCCTGTTTTTTACTCGATAAAAGATAAAAAGGAAGCCCCAGTCCAATTAAAACGACACAGGCAACGGCAAAACCAAGTCCAAACGAAATCATCAAAATTCCTCCAATTCACGAAAAACAGCTGTCCACGACTTAAAAAACTCATCTTTAATCTCTAATATTTTTGTCGATAAAAAATAAGCCTCAAAAGGAGAAGGGGGAAGCATGAGTTTATTTTTTAGAGCCAATGAAAAAAACTTTTGGAAAAGCTCAAAACTGTAATCCTTTGCCTCTTCTGCGTTTTGCGGAGCCTTGCCTCGAAAGAAAAGATTAAACATCGTTCCCTTTCTGCAATAACTCATTTGATGTTTTGAATTTTTAATTTCATTCAGAAAAAACTCATCAAGCTCTTGAAAAAAACTTTCCATTTCTTTCAATGGATTTTCATTTTTAATTTTTTCAAGCATGGCAACACCTGCCGCCATTGCCAAAGGATTCCCAGACAATGTTCCCGCCTGATAAACATCTCCAAGTGGACTGAGTTTTTCCATGATTTCTTTTTTACCAACAAGAGCCGCCAGTGGCATTCCACCACCAATTACCTTCCCCAAACAACAGAGGTCGGGTAAAACCTGATAGGCTCCTTGAGCAGATTTTTCATGAACACGAAAGCCCGTCATCACTTCATCAAAAATTAAAAGGGCTCCATGTTTTTTAGTCAACACCCTCAACAATGAAATAAATTCATCTGAAGCAGGAATAACCCCCATGTTTCCCATGACTGGCTCTAAAATAACTCCCGCTAGAAAATCACCAGCCTCTTCAAAAAAGCTTTTTAATTTTTCTAAATCATTAAAAGGTAGAACTCTTACTTCACTGGCAACTTTTTCAGAGATTCCCGCAGAGCTCGCTACGGCAGCTTCTGACAATGTTGCGACGCCACTACCGCTATCGACAAGCATGGAATCAACGTGCCCATGATAATGTCCGGCGAATTTTAAAAACAAACTGCGACCCGTATAGCCTCTTGCTAAACGTATGGCTGTCATGCACGCTTCTGTTCCTGAGTTTAAAGCACGAACTTTTTCAGCACATGGAACGAGTTCAACAAGTAACTCTGCCCACTGAATTTCTTTTTCACTGGTCATGCCAAAAGAAACCCCGCGAGGCACTTGCTCTCGAATGGCGTCAACAAGCTCCACTGGGCTGTGTCCAAACAAATGGGGCCCATAACTCAGAACCAAATCAATATATTTATTTCCATCAACATCAAAAAGATAGGGTCCATTTGCGTGAGAAGCAAATATTTGATTTTCAACGACTTTAGAAAAAGATCTCACGGGAGAATTCACACCTCCCACTAAAGACTTTTGAGACTGAGTTAAAAGTTTATTTGATTCTACAAAATTCATTTTTAAATATTCACATCTTTAAGACGTTTTTTAATACCGCCAATCTTAATGTCGACGACTTCTTTGTTTGGATAGTGGTCTCTCGCTTTTTTTAATTCTTCAAGGGCTTTTTTAAGCTCACCACTTTTTTCGTAAACTAAGGCTTTTCCATAGTAAAGTTCTGCTTGAATTTTATCTCCAGGGGCGTCTTCTAAAATAAGATCATATTCCTCTAGGGACTCTTTGTTTTTTCCCAAATAATAATAAGCTTCCGCAACATAAAACCGCGAACGAAACATTTTTTCATGTCCAGGATATTTTTCAATAAAAATTTGAAACATTTCAATGGCTTTTTTAATTTTCCCTTTTTCCCAAAGAAGGGTGGCGTAATTATAGAGCCATTCCGCTCCGATTGAGCGTCCTTTTGCAAAATTAATCCAAATTTTTTCACTCCAAAGAAGTGCCTCTTCACTGTTGTTTAAAAATTCAGAATTTAAAAGCACCAACTTGTTCATGCTTTCAATTTTTTTGTCAATACTTATGCTCACTTCAACGAGTTTCTTCAAGCGTTTTTCACTTTCAACATAATTTTTAGTTTCTTGAAAAATTTTTGCAGATTTTTCTAATGCATTTTCCGTGAAATCGGAGTTTTCATTGAGTTCAATAATTTTATCGAGATTAACAAGTGCGTTTTCCCAATCGCCTTGTTTTTCGTAAAACAAGGCGCGATCATAATACTGCTGTGAAACATTAAAGGAACACGAAAAAAGTAAAAAACTAATGCACAGTTTGAGTAGCATTTTCAACTTCTTCTACTTCATCCCGAATAATGGCCACTGCTTTCACTTTTTCTTCATCAGAAACCTTAAAGACGCGAACACCTTGTGTGTTTCGACCTATTTCAGAAATGTTACTCGCTGCCGTTCGAATGATCTGTCCAACATCACTAATCAACATGATGTCATCTTCAGCAGAAACGACCTTCACCGCTACAAGCTCACCAATTTTATCGCTGACTTTAATGTTGATAATTCCTGAACCACCTCGACCTTGAGATCGATAATCTGAAAGGGCTGTTCTTTTTCCGTAACCATTGTCACTGACACTCAATACGGAAATACCATCGTCTTTATCGACAGGGAGAATGGCCATCCCGACAACTTCATCACCATCTTGAGAGAATTTAATGCCGCGAACACCTCGGGCACTACGACCCATTTCGCGAACATCTTCTTCAGAAAATCTGATCGATCTTCCCTTTTTAGTTGCCATGAAAATATCTCGATCTTTTTCACACAAAGAAGCTCCGACTAAGGAATCTTCTTCATCAATTTTAATCGCAATAATTCCATTTGTTCGAACATTAGAAAAGGCCATCAGATCGGTTTTCTTAACGACACCATTTTTAGTGCAAAGAACAACAGACTTGCCTTCTTCAAATTCGCTGACAGGTAGAACTGACAACACTTCTTCATCTTTATTGAGATTTAAAAGCTGAACAATAGGGCGGCCTCGAGCTGTTCGACTCATTTCTGGAATTTTATGAACTTTTAACCAGTAGAGTCTTCCCGTATTGGTAAAGCAAAGAAGATAGCTTAAAGTGCTGGCCACAAAAATGTTAGCCACAAAGTCGTCATCTTTACCAGTTGCAGCTCCACGAACACCTTTACCGCCTCGGCCTTGAGACTTATAGGTATCGATGGTGCTTCTTTTGACGTAACCACTATTACTAACCGTCACAACGACTTGCTCATCTCGAACAAAGTCTTCAACCTCATAACCAACTTCTTCTTCATAAGAAATTTCAGAGCGACGAGGGTCGGCAAACTTTTCTTCGATTTCTGAAAGCTCTCCTCGAATTACTTTTAAGAGTTCAGCATCGCTGCCAAGAATTTTTTCTAGTTCAGCAATGTATTTTCTAAGCGCTGAAAGTTCATCGAGAAGTTTTTGAGTTTCCATAGCCGTGAGGCGATGCAAGCGCATATCTAAAACAGCCTGTGCCTGAATGTCAGACATTGCGAATTTTTCAATCAGGCCAATTTTAGCAACTTTTGCGTTTTCGGCTTTTTTAATGAGTTCAACAACTTCATCGATGTTGTCCAATGCAATTTTTAAACCGAGTAAAATATGCTCTCTTTTTTTAGTTTTCGTCAATTCGTAAACACAACGTTTTGTAACAACGTCTTTACGGTGATCAAGAAAAGCTTCAAGCGCTTCTTTTAAATTAAAAAGTCGAGGTCGACCATTGTCGATTGCGAGAAGATTAATACCAAAACTAGTTTTTAATTGAGTCTTTGCGTAAAGCGTATTGAGAACAACATTACTTTGCTCTCCGCGACGAAGCTCAATAACAACCCGCATCCCCTTACGATTCGACTCATCTCGAAGATCGGTAATTCCGTCAATCACTTTGTCGCGAACAAGATTGGCAATGTGCTCAATCCAATTTGCTTTGTTCACCTGATAAGGCAACTCAGTAACAATAATCGCTTCTTTGTCTTTTTTGAGTTCAACAATTTCAGCGCGACCCTTCATAGAAAAAGAACCTTTTCCATAACGATAAGCATTTTTAATGCCGCTAATACGCCCAATAATACCTGCAGTTGGTAAGTCAGGGGCGGGGATGAGTTTCATCAGGTCATCAATTGAAGTTTCGGGGTCATCAATAATTGCAATAGTTCCACGAAGAATTTCGCCTAAGTTATGGGGTGGAATATTGGTGCTCATTCCAACCGCAATACCGCTACTTCCGTTGATCAATAAATTAGGAACCCGTGTTGGCAAAACAGAAGGTTCAATCATGGAACCATCGTAATTGGGCTTAAAATCAACAGTATCTTTTTCAATGTCACTAAGGAGCAAGCTTGTGAGCTTGGTCATTCGACATTCCGTATATCTCATGGCCGCGGCATTGTCGCCATCGACAGAACCAAAGTTACCTTGTCCATCGACAAGCGTGTATCTGAGAGAAAAGTCTTGCGCCATTCTGACGAGTGCATTGTAAACCGCGGTGTCTCCATGGGGGTGATATTTACCAATCACATCACCAACGACACGCGCACTTTTTAAATATTTCTTTTCATGCGTGTTGCCAAGGTTTTGCATGGCATAGAGCACTCGTCTGTGAACTGGTTTCAATCCGTCTCTCACATCTGGCAGAGCACGCCCTGCAATAACACTCATGGCGTATTCTAAATACGCATCCTGCATTTCATTGTCTATTTTTACAATTTCGATATTGTTATGTTTAATTTTATCTTCACTCATTACAATCGTCCTTAAACATCTAAGTTTTTCACTTTGAGAGCATTGTCTTCAATAAATTTTCTTCTGGCCTTCACGTCATCACCCATCAAGACCGAAAAGATTTCGTCACTCACAGCTGCGTCTTCAACTGTTACTTGTAGAAAAATTCTTTTTTTAGGGTCCATCGTCGTTTCCCAAAGTTGCTCTGGATTCATTTCACCCAGGCCCTTGTATCGCTGAATATAAAGCTTCTCTCGACCTTTACCCAAAACTTCTTCAATCACTTCGGCTGGATTTTGAAACTCTTTTATCTCATCATCAATTTTGAATTTAATCACTCGTCCACCAAGCTCTTTTACAAAAGTAGACATGCGAAGGGCTTCTTGCATGTCAGGGCTTTCGAAAACCGCTTTACTGAGAACACTAGCGTAACGAGCTCCATCAATAGAAGATCGAATGGTCACAATATTGTAGCCACTGTATTCCTTATCTTCATCAACATCGTAAGTAATTCCCGTATATTGATTGTTTAAATCGTCAACAAGGGCTGTTACTTTGTTTTTATCTTTCAAAAGACTGTCGTCGGCATAACCACCTAGAATTAAGGTTGAGAAAACTCTTTTATCGCCCTTTCGACAAATGCTTTCAAAAACTTTTTCAAACTTTTGCATTTGTAAAATCAAACGCTTGGAATCTTCGGGGCCAAAGTGAGTTCCATCGTTTCCAATTAAGTGGCCATTCTCAAGAGACTCTTTTAACAAATAACCTTGAAGTTCAAGATCATCCTTCACATACATTTCTGTTTTACCTTTTTTCACCTTATAAAGCGGCGGCTGAGCAATGTATAAATGGCCTCGCTCAATCAGCTCTGGCATTTTTCTATAAAAGAAAGTGAGGAGTAAAGTTCGAATGTGTGCCCCATCAACATCGGCATCGGTCATGATGACAATTTTATGGTAACGAAGTTTTGAAATGTCAAAACCGGTTCCCGAACTTTCTAATCCGGTTCCAAGCGCAGTGATTAAAGAACGAATCTCTTCGTGGTTGAGCATTTTATCGATTCGCGCTTTCTCAACATTTAAAATTTTACCCCGCAGAGGCAAAATTGCTTGAGTCGCTCGATCGCGCCCCTGCTTCGCAGAACCACCCGCACTGTCTCCCTCAACTAGATAAATTTCGCATTTTTCAGGATCCTTTTCCTGACAATCTGCCATCTTTCCAGGAAGACCTGAAAAATTAAGAACACTTTTTCTTCTGGTAAGCTCTCTGGCTTTTTTAGCAGCTATTCGTGCACGCGCACCTTCGACGGCTTTACCAATAATTTTTTTTGCAATAGACGGGTTTTGATCAAAAAATTCTCCGAGCTTTTCAAAAGTTGCCTTTTCAGTAACCCCTCGAATCTCACTGTTTCCAAGTTTTGTTTTTGTTTGTCCTTCAAACTGAGGTTCACGAAGCTTCACACTAATAATACACGCTAAACCTTCACGACAATCATTACCCTCAAGACTAAATTTTTTATCTTTAAAAATATTATAATGCTGACCGTATTTGTTAATCACTCGAGTCAACGCTGTCTTAAAGCCCTGCAAATGAGTTCCACCCTCGTGAGTGTTGATGTTATTGGCGAAACTAAAAACGTTTTCCTTGTAACCATCATTCCACTGAGCGGCAATATCGACTGCACTGTTTTCTTGTTCTGAGCTAAAGTAAACGACTTCAGGGTGAACCTTTGTTTTCGATTTATTTAAATATTCAACATAAGACTTAATACCCTCTTCGTAAAAATATTCATTATTTTTAGAAGACCTTTCGTCGTTTATTGAAATTCTTATTTTTGGATTTAAGAAAGCAAGCTCCCTTAAACGCGTGTTCAATGTTTCATAATTATATTCGGTCGTTTCAAAAATCTCTGCGTCAGGCTTAAAAGTAACCGTCGTTCCAGTCTCAGCTGAATCGCCAAGCCTTTTCAAGTCTTCATCACGCACGCCTCTTTTAAAGGTTATTTGATGGAGTCCACCGTCTTTTTTAATCTTCACGCGAAGCCAAGCTGAAAGTGCATTCACACAACTCACTCCAACGCCATGAAGACCACCTGAAACCTTATAAGCAGAACCTTCAAACTTTCCACCAGCATGTAATTTTGTGAGCACAACCTCTGCAGCTGAAACGCCCTCTGTTGGATGCATTCCAATGGGAATTCCCCGGCCGTTATCTTCAACGGTAATTGAGTTATCGACGTGAATAGTGACTTTTATGGTGTCGCAAAAACCCGCTAAAGCCTCATCAACTGAGTTATCGACCACCTCTTGAACTAAGTGATGGAGTCCACGCGTTCCCGTGTCTCCAATATACATGCCTGGACGCTTTCGAACGGCATCGAGCCCTTCGAGAACCTTAATTTGTCCGGCATCATAGTCTTGAGTTATTTTATTTTTGTCTTTGAGATCTTCGTTATTTTCTTGCATTTTTTTTCCAAATATTTGTCCATTTATTTCTTAAAAAATAAACTTTTCAAACACTGTTAAACTACTGAAAATATGTAATTTTGTCTAGCAGATAAGCTGGAAAGGAGCCCCCAAAAAACCATTAAAAACAACTGTTTACACGACGACAAAAGAGGGCCCTTAAAGCTCCCCTCAAGTCAGCCTCAGCCCTATAGCGCCGCTGCTTTTTGTCGGTAATAATCAACCTTCTGAAGACACGCTTTCAAGTTGAATTCGTCATTGGCAATACCGTTTGTATTGATCACGTCGTAATGGGACTGATAATAAGCTGCTGCCATTTCAGCGATCTGCAAATAAAGCTCTTTAAGGTTCTTTTCTTTTCGATACTGCTGAAGAGTATAGGCGTCGAGAGAGTGAAGAGGACCTTTTATTTTTGAAGGATCTTTGTCCATTGCCCTCATGTATTCTGCCTGCAATTGACTATACTTAGCAATCTTTTGAAGCCTTCCTTCAAGAGCTTTTTCCGGAATAAACTGCGAAAAGTGAACCATAGTTTCTTTTAACTCTGTCCAGTCAGAGTCCAAAGCCGCTTTATCAACACTTTTTAGTTGATCAAGCGCTGATTCAGCTTGGCTTTTAATTTTTTTATATTTTCTTTTAGTTGAAAAACTCCCGCCATTTATCTTTGATTCAAAAAATTTAATGTCTCGTAATATTTTGCTTTCATTGCGTCCATAACTCTCATTAGCTCTCTTAAATGACAGCAAATCTTTCGCTAGTTTTTTTGCGTTTTCGTTATACCCTATTACTTTTTTAGAATTCTTAGGGTCAAAAGTAAAAAGTTCTGCCGATAGTGGGTGTTTAGAGTTCAGTGAGTTTTTATAAAAACTAATTAAAAGTTTGTTAGTTTCTTTTGAATCTATTTCTCGAAAGATAGCTTCAGACTCTTCCCTTTGTATGTTGTCGTAATGGTTCATGAGCTCCGTATAGCTCGCCTTATAAAAAACTTCGACAGACATTTTGTTACGTAATTCTAGCATCGCAATCAGGTTTCTATAATTCACTTCGTCTTCGCTGAGTTTTTGTCCGTTTAGATAACGCATTTTCTGACCATTCTCATCGAGTTTATCGCTCCCGTCTTTATTTTTTTTGAAAGCATAAGCATCGTCTTCACGAATTTTCGTAAGTCCAGACTCTCCAAGGCTCCCGCCGTGTCTTTTAAAAAGATTCGCAGCTGACTGAAACAAATGAGTCGAATAGGAAGACTGCACACGTGCACAACCTCCACTACCAGGATTTGTCGAGCATCGTGGCGTTAAACCCGCTGCATCTGAGGTATGAATATAGGTTCCACTATTACCAGGATCATATCCATAGCGCCGACTCAGAATACTTTGTTTCCCTGCTTTTTCAAAAGCCAATGAAAATGGCATGGCCACCAAACCTGCAACGGTATGAGTTTTATCAATTTCTATGCTTTGTTCTTTTTTTCTTCCATCGCTATATTTAATTTTATAATTTAAAGTAGTTGGCTTTAAAGGGTTCCACTCTGTTCTTAAGTCTTGAATTTTCCCTTTTGAGCTCTCAAGCGTATAGGCACTACTATATTTACCAACATTAAATTGATTTACTTTTTGATGTCCCCAAAAAGTTTCCGGTAGAGCATAACTTCCATTTGGCTTCTCTTTACTTTTTGGTTTTCTTTTCATTCTGTAAGAAGGCCCAACATGCAAGCCAACGCTTTCAATAGACAAAGCACCCGATTTGTTTCTTTGCCATTCAACAGCAAACTCAAGTGGCTTTTCTATTTCACAGTTATGGCCAACAAAAAACGGAATTTTTGGAAGCAACTCTCCATTCCAAAAGTTTTCACCGCCAGGTCCCAAAGTAAAAAAATGTGCCGCCAATTCAGCGTTTTCAAAAGAAACAATTTTTTTGTCTAAAGTCAGTAATTTATTTTCAGGACCTAATAAAAATTTATAAAGCGCATCAACGTCTCCATGAACATAGTTTTTATTTTTCCACGGCAAGAGCTTATCGAGCTCGGCGCTTCTAAAACTCGCCTCTTCGCGTGCAGCCTCAGACTGAGTAAGCCTCAGTGTTGCAGTAGAAGGCTCAGAGACGACTGTTGCCCTTCTAATAGGAATAGCCTTTAAGGGTGCCTCATTACTTCTCTCTTGAGAAAAGCTAATAGAGGTCATGAATAGTAAAGAATAAGAAAGTTTTCTTCTTAAAATCATGGCCAAATTATAAACTAGGAACTTCAATTTTTTTGAGTTTTTTACCCACAAAAACACCCTAAAGTGTCTATTTTTTAGATACTGTGATTAAAAGATAGACACTCTTGAGCCTCTCTCCCAAATAAGACTCAATAAAGAACCCGCAGCTCAACTAAACTAAAAGACTAAGAAAAATAGAGTGAGCAGAACGCAGCAACCTTCATTCCATGATTACTTTGTTTTGTGGAGTGCTCTTCTCCTCTTTTTCTAGAGTTTGTAGCTTTTCCAAGAAAATTTTCCTGCAGTTTTTTGGGTGCAGATTTTGTGTGTATTAACCTGTTTCAATATTGAGTTCTCAGGATACAGAATATCTGCATACAAGCAGCCAGTACTAACTTCTACTACACCAGCGTCGACCCAACGGTTTTTTTTGTTAGTATCATGTGCGCAAATCTTATAACTATCAACCTGTTTGAGGATAGACTTAGCTGGAAACTCCTTGCTATCATAAAGGCAAGCAGCAAAAGTACTAATAGAAAATAGTGTTGTAATAATAAAAAAAATGTTTTTCATTGGACCTCCAAATTACATATAATAGCATAGCGGATGGCACAAAAATAGTTCTAAGTTCAAAATTTTTCACACTAAAACCTAAGCATTCGACATCAAAAGAAAAAATTCGAATTACATTCGCTCCGCCATGTTTCGAGTCCCGCCCTTTAGTATTCTAATAAAAATTGAGCTAAACATGAAATGGGAACATACTGACCCATCACGCTATCTCCATGCATATGGCAAATATATCTATCAGGCACATTATTTTTAAAAACTTTTTTTACTTCAGAATAGTCTGTATGAGTTTTGATTGACTGCCTATTCACATTTACTTCTAAGAAAAGCTTTTTATTGCCCTCAAGTTCTATGAAGAAATCAATTTCTTCACCATCACGGCTTCTCCAATGATAGATATTCCAATTTTTTAAATGATTAATCTTAACTTTATATATTTCTGCGCAGACCAAAGACTCAAACAAATTACCTATGAAAGGCGAAGCCATTAATGGTTCAGATTTTAAATGTCCTTGTAGCCTACAAGCTATAGCTGTATCGAGAAAAAACACTTTTGGTGACTTCGTTAACCTTTTTGAAAGATTCGAAAAATATGGCTGAGCAAGAAAGATCACCTTCATTTGCTCAAGTAAAGACATCCACCCTTTAATAGCCTCAGAGCTAACCCCCACCTCATTAGCTAGATTAGAGTAATTTACTAAATGACCAACACGTCCGGCGAGTAGTTTAATAAACTTTATAAATTCACTTTTTCTTTGAACACCTGCTGAAATAACAATATCTTTTTCAACGTAAGTTCCCAGATAATCATCAAGATATCTATTCACAGGTATTGTTGTATCAACATAAAGTTCTGGCCAACCTCCCTTAAAAATAATGTCTAAAATTGTCGACTCATAGGCCGCCTTAATTTCTGAAACACTCAATGTATTGAGCTCATAAAAGCTAGCCCGCCCAGCCAAGCTCTCTTTAACATTTTTATCCAATAAAATTTGATTAGAGCCTGTGAGCCGAAAAACTGTTTCACGCTTTACATTCTGACGCTTTAACTTGTCTACCTTTAACTTTATGGCAGAAAAAACTTCAGGAACTAACTGAGCCTCATCAATTAATACTTTACGTCCATCAAATTGAGACAAGAAAGTCACAGGATCTTTTGCGATCGCTTCTCGAACAGAATAGTCATCTAAGTTAATTTCAACAAAATCTCTTGCCAATTTGTAGAACAAACTGGACTTCCCACATTGTCTTGGCCCAATAAGCACTTGAATAAAGTTATGCTCATCCTGTATGAATTGAGAAATATCTCTATTAATCCACATACTTGGCAGTTTACAGTTTTCAGGCGAATTTTGTCAACACATTACTACCGAGAAAAAGAGAGATTGAACAATTAGCTTTTGATCTAAATATTCACAAAAGCTTTATACAAATAGAAAAAACCAAGTCCTACCAATAGAATTGAGCTGAGCTTGTGCATGATGCTCAGCCAATTTCCGGCTTTTGGTAGTTTGTTTGTGTTTAAAATTCCTAGGGCAATTCCTAGCAGTAATAAAGAAAAACCTATTGAGTAAAAGAACATGAGACTTGCTCCCTGAAGGATTGTGTCTGACTCCGCTAACAAGCCCAAGATGCCTCCAAGAACGGGTGTCGTGCAGGGTGAGGCCAGTAAGGCACTCGCAATTCCAAGCAACAAAGCTCCAAAAACTCCATTGTTTTGTCTCGCATTTAAAGCCTTTGTATTGTTCCATTTTGTTAGAAACGCAGGCAGCGTTCCCTTCCATGAATAAAACCCAAAAACTAAAAGTAAGCTTCCTAAGACGAGGTTAATCACGACTGATTGAGAAGTAAAACCAATGCTTTGACCCGTTTTTACGGCAATTAAAGCCAAACTCGTGAAGGTAATGATTTGCCCCAAAATAAAACTAATAATTTTCAAACTACGAGCCGTGCTTTTTTGGGTTCCGAAATAGCCAACCGTGACTGGAATCATTGGATAAACACAAGGACTAAAGGAAGCCAATATGCCCGCACCAAAAACTGAAAATGCTTTGATGATAAATTCAGTCATTAGAAAAACTCTCCGCCTAAAGCATTATTAACATTTTCTTTTTCAAAAGCATTTTCAGCTTTTACTAAAGTCCACTTTCCACTGGCGTCTTTTTCATAGACCGCCCAAGCTGGAACAGAAAAAAGCTTCAGTTCTTTCTTGAGTCTTTTTTCAGAATCAATATAGGACTGATAAATTATTTTATTTTTATCGATCCATTTCTTAGCTTTTTTGATGGAGTTGTCGGCACTAACGGTAACAACGTTAAAATTTCTATTTGCAATAGCTGGAATTGTTTTTCCAATTTTTTTCTTACAGTTTTTACACCAAGAGGCCCAAACGAGAACTAAGGTTTTATCGAATGTAGTTTTAGTGTCTACTTGATTCAGCTCCGTTAAGGAAAAATCCGAAGGGCTAAAGCTCAGCAGAGACGCCGAAGAAGACAAGAGCACAAGAGCCATTAACTTATTTTTAAAATTCATCATTATAAAGTCCACTTTCCTGTATATTTTTCTAAAGATTCAACATCAATAACTTCAGAGGTGTTGAGCACAACGCCTCTTTTCGGGTCTAACACGAGAACACAGGGGGTAAAGGCCTCTGTGCAATAGTAAAAAAACATGTCTTTTGTATCGAAACCAATTTGCCAAGGAACTTTTTGCTCGTCTCTAAAGTTAACGGCTGCCTCAGGGGTGCCATCGACGAGTATGGTGACAATGTTGACATTGCTCGGCTGCGGCAAAAGATTTCTTTTTGCCAAAAATTTCTTCAAATGAACGGCCTCTTCTTTGCAAGAATGGCAAAATTCAGAGCTAAAAAAAACAATAGTTGGCTTTGAGCTCACCGAAGTCAGGTCATACTCTTGAACAGCGTTGTCTTCATTAACAGCCATAAAGGTATCGTTAAACTCAAAATTACCGAGATCATTTCTATGAATAAAATCTTGAGGCGCAACGATGTTTTCAGACAAGTCATATTTAAAGTTATTGGAACAAGACATCAATAAAGAGAAGCTTAAAAGTAAATAAATTTTATTGATTAATTTTAAAGTCATTAGAAAACCTTTCCTAGCCCTAGACTGAGTCCAAGAAATTCTGCATCTGTATTGGTCTGTGTGTAATTTGACGACAACTCAAAGTTATAATCATTTAAGGCGTAGCTTGCAGAAAGACTCCATCGGTCGCTGGCAATTCTTCTGTTAATGTTGAGACTGTTAATTTCTTCTTGCTGAGAAGAGAGAGTGTAAGCTCCCTTAATCCAAAAATCATAATAAGCTTCATACTGTAACTCTCCACCGACTGCCCAGCTTTTGAAACGCCCTCGATCAGTTAAAGCCGTCGGGTTTCCGAGGTCGTTAAAATATGAACCCTTCACAGAGGCCACAAAAGACTCCGATAAAGCGACGGCAAGAGTTTCTTCAATTCCCACTGCCCACGGCCTTTCTTCTAAAGTATTTTCAAACTGTAGAGACGTCAAAGACCTCATTCTTTCACCAATTATTTGATTCACAGACAAAGCATGTCTTTGTTGATTTAAAATATTTTTTCTTTTTAAAAGTTTAAAGCTCGGATTTAAAAAATAATCATCTGGTCGTTTCAATTTAGAGAATTCAGATTTAAAATTAATCTCCGTACTTTTATTATAAAGAAAAAAGGAGTAACTTCCTGATAAAATTTGAGAGTTATTAAGCGCGTCGCCCACGCTTGATAAAAAATCTACAGAAGCAAGGTGCTGACCTTGAGCATAGTCAAGACCAATTCCAAACTGTGACTCTACCTTGTTAAAAGAAACACCTTTGTCTTCATTAGAAGAATCTTTTAACGTATAGCTACTATAATCTCTTTTGTTGAGCGCAATTTGAGGGCGCACTTGAAAGTGATCTGAAACGCCGACTATTGCTGAAAACAAGTAGTTTTTAGAGGGAAGAGTTGTAGAGTCTTCGGTATCAAAAAATGCATTTGCAGCTTTGCTTTGAGAATAAGCATAACTCATATTAAATTCTTTGAGACCTGCTTCCGCCTGAAGGAAGGAAGCCAAGAAAAGACTCAAGAAAAGAAATCTAATTGGCACAAACACTACAAACTCCTGATCCTGATGAACTTTGAGGAAGTCCGTGCTCAGAAAAGTTATAGACCCCCTCTTTACTAAGAGGCCCGATGTTCAGCATCCCCTTGCTGTTCACATAGCCCCGTTCAGTTTTAGTCAAAGTTGAGCACGAAGAACTCATCACAAACAAGATTAAAATCAATTTTAGATTTTTCATTGGCCTCTTCCTTTATAATCTATTAACTATACTTTTAATTTTTCTTTTAGATAAAAAATTTAAAACCCCTAAATGTCTATAAAGAACTCGGCCACTCTCATCAATAAGAAAAGTTGTTGGCAAACTTTTCACGTTATATTCATTTTCTTTAAAAATAAGGTTCGATTCCTCATCATATGAAACAGGATAATCAATAAACCTTGCATGTTTCCTTAAAAAGTTTAAAGCACCTCTTTTTGAGTCTTGCGCTACAAGGCGAATGGTCATTTTACTTCCCAATGAATCGTTTAGCTCCTTTAAATGGGGCATGTTTTTATTGCAGGCTCCGCACCAAGAGGCGTAAAACTCCACGAGTGTTACTCTGTGCTTTGGATCAACCACATCAGAAACCTCAACCCTTTTCGTTTTTCCTCTTTTGTCAATTTCAGTAACCATGTTGTCTTTTACGAAGTCGTTGACCTCGTAAGAAAAAGCAAATGAAGTCGCAAATAAAGCCATTAATATTAGGATCTTGTTTTTAGTATTCATAAAGGTTTTTCCTCACTTCTTTTTTTATTAACATTTATAGTTCAGTCAAAGAGCTAAGTTACCGATTAAACTCTTCTACTGACACAAAGCTAGTGTTTTTGTCAGAGATAAGTAGCTTAAATAGCAACAAATGACTCCTTTCAACAGTTAGTGATCATTTTTATGATTTTATTACAATTTTAATTTTTTATTTTTATGAACAACTGTCATGTTCTTCTCAGCGCATTAGAGCTGCAAGCTCTCCTTGGCTCAAGATGCCCTTAAAGGGACTTTGCGCAATGCGCTGGAATAAATTTTTAAGAAGTGTAAGCTATCTGCGTTAATGCTCACTTAGTTATACTAAGAAATTAAATTTTATGAAATCACTTTCTAACGCAACACTTATTAAGGAATACCACCAGTTTCTACTCAGCTCTGCCTATAAGCTTTGCCGAGACGAAACGACCTGCCACGACTTGTGTTCAGAAACCTGGGAAACTTACTTTAAAAATCCAAGTAATTTCCAAAGCCAATCTAAACTGAAAAGCTATTTATATGGCATATTAAAAAATAAATATCGCGAACACTATAGAAAGCAAACAAAAACTAACTTCAAAGAGCTTTCCCTAGAAGATGTCATGGAGTCTGATTTTGACAACGGAAACTTCAAGCAAAGCCCTCGGGACCCCTTAGAGATCATGACTCAACTTGAAGATCGAAAGCAGCTCAGCATTTGCATTAATAAGTTAAAAGAGAGCTATAAAAGTGCCTTTGTTCTTAAAGAAATTAACTCAACAAATAAATCTGAAATTTGCGAAAACTTAAACATTTCCATGAAAAACCTCAATGTCATTCTATTTCGCGCCAAAAACAAGTTAAGAGAATGCCTGATACATGAAAGAAAAAAATGAAAAATAATTTTAAAACTAATCTTCTGAATTATTTACACGATCTTTTCCTCATAAAAAGTCCGAAAAGAGTTCAAAACTGGCTCATGTCTTGTTCTGAGAACTGCTTTTGCAGAGAAAACCTCAACCGCATGACGCTCTCAAAAAAGGTTGCCTACATGATTCATAAAAACATTTGTTTGTGCTGCATTCACTACCACAAGCAAATGAATATTATAGAAGAGAACTCAATAAACTTAGACTCCAACCCACTGGACGAAAAAAAAAGCAAAGAACTCGAAGATGCGCTTGTTGAAAAATACTCGAATTAAAACGAGTCGACGAAGTCTCCAGCCAAGTATTAAAAAAATTTTTAATATTGAGGATAATCAAAACAATAAACCAACCCCCATTAAAAAAAGTCCAAAAACGGGGTTAAAATTAAGCATATCGCCGGGAAGCCCCTCTTCCAATTCTCTCAACACTCGATCTGAAACGGGAGCTACCCACTTTCTAATGACAAATTGTATTCATCATCTAAATTATTATTTTTAAAAGCTTCAAAACTGTGCACAGACTTCTGAACTCGGAATAAATGATTTAGAACATCATACTTCATAAGATAGAGGCTCTCTGGTAGTGTTACTCTTTATTCTCCAGATTACCAATGGTGCTCGAAAGATTCGTTTTTTTAATCGTTTGGTCAAACATGACCCTGAAATAGATCTCTGCATTGCAAATTTTAACTACGGAAGCATCGCGGGCAGCACTCTTCAAAAAAAGTAGGCTCAAAAGTGTTTAAGTTTTTCTTGAAGTGTCTAAACTTTAGACGATTTTTAAATATATGGGCTCTTTCAGAGTGTTTTACTCGTTGTTTTTTTGGGTTGCTGGACTTAAAATACGCACTATGAAAACAAGTATTTTATTAGTGCTCTATTCAATTTTTTTATTTTCTTGTTCGAACTCATCAAACAAAAATAATGAAGGCTCTCAAACTTTTGAAAAACAAGAAAGAATTGCTCAGTGCTCAGAAACAGTTTTAAGAGACTACATTGAATCTTATAGTGACTACAATTGTCATGATTATCAAAGAATTCAAAGTGTTGAATTACTTAATTATTGTCATCAAGTAGCTGATTGGTTCGTTGCAAAGTACCCCAACACCTATTGTTCTTATTATAATTATGAAAATCAGAACAGTAAGATTGTTAATACTCAAGACATGCAATACCTTTCGCATTTAATAAAACTTGAAGTTAATAAACGAGTTCCACTTCAAGAAACTGGAAAAGCTACTCCAGTACAAACAAAAGAAATGAACCCTCCGGTAGAGGAGCTTAAAACAACTCCAAGCGCTCCGACAGTACTCCAGGAAGAAGTTACTGAAGATTTTAATCCTCCACCACAGCACACAAGAATTGGTCCTTTGGAAGAATATGATATCGACTATGAATATGAAGACGATGAATAAACATTTACTAATTTTTTTTCGCCCTGCTTACAGCTCTCAACCCACGTTAACATGAGGAATGGCGCTAACTTTATCAAGATGCTAGATTCTTCAGTTTTTATTGCTTCTGAGTCTTTATTTTTAATTCTGTCAGAAGGTTTTTATTATTTTATTATTAAACAACTAATCAAGAAATAAAAATTCCTTGATCAATGTGGAAATCTCTTGAATTACTGAGGCCACTAATATTTTCTGTTCCAGATATAAAAAGTTGACATTGATTTTGTTGGATTTCGCTTAACAAAGCATCTCTTTTATCTGAATCTAATTCACTTGAGAAATCATCAACAATAAAAATTGGTTTTTCTGAGCGACCTTCAAATATCCAATCGGCATGAGTCCATTTTAATGAGAGCGCAAGTATTCTTGATTGAGCTTGTGAGGCATGTGACTTTGCTTCCCTGTTGTTCAAATAAATTGTAAAATCATCTCGTTGAGCACCTGAATGTGTCCACCCTAATGAGATATCAACTATTGATTTTTCTAAAAGATAATCAACATACTCGTCAGTATTCAAATACTTATCCTCAATGTTCCTTTTGTATTCAATATTCACTTGAATTGTTTCTTCGTTAAATAGTTTTTGAGTTCTTTGAAGGTATCTGCTTTTAAAATCTGGCCAAATTTCTAAACGCAATTTTGTCATTTCAATTGCTGCTTCAGCAAAAAGTTGCGTCCAGCTTTTTAAGTCATCACTTATCCTCATTTGTCCAGATTTCTTCAAGCTCCTGAGAACTAAATTTCTATTCTTCAAAGTTTTGTTCAATCTTGTTAAAGCTTCCATGTAGCCGGGAACAATATCTGTAAACATATCGTTCATAAACTCACGTCTGAGATCAGGTCCTTGTCTTAGTAAAGCATGATCGTCTGGTGAAAATGAAATAATTGGTATTCGCTCTCTAATTTTACGAATTGAGGATTTTTTATTGTTCAAAAAAAAGGTCCATTTCCCTTGTGTGTATGTTAATTGCACCTCAATGGGTAAATTCATTTCATCAAATAAAATTCCTTTGATAGATGTTTCTTCTGCTTCTTCTTGAATCCAGGTATTTTTTAAAGAATAAGGACGAAAACTTTTTCCTTTTAAAAGAACATAAATGGCTTCAAGAATGTTTGTTTTTCCTTGCCCGTTTTTTCCCCAAAATCCATTAATAGTTTCTAATTCATCGATAACAATTGAATTCAAATTTCTAAAAGAATAGATTTTTAAGGATTGTATATACATTCAATTTATAATGAAAAATTATCAGTAATGAAAAACTACAATCTCATTGGCATAATAACAATTCTATAACCAGGATCATCTTTTGATTCTAATAATGCCGGTTGAAGTTTTTCTCCAACATGAACACTGAGTGAATCTCCTTTAATATTGTTAAGTGCATCAATAAAAAATTTCACGTTGAAACCAGTTTTTAATCCACTGCCTGTGTATTCAGCTGGTACTTCATCTTTTGCTTCACCTAAATCTGGATTCTGAGTCGATAGTTTTAAATGATCTTTATAAAAATCAAAAGTGACGACTCTAGAACGATCACTGACCAATAAGTTCATTCTTTTTAAACTTCCTGAGAGTTCTTTACTTTTTATAAAAACTTCAGCCTCTAAGCTTTCAGGGATGACTCGATTATAATCAGGGTATTCACTATCGATTGGACGTATCCATAACTTATTCACATCTGTCGAAATTCTCAAAAGGTTTTCATCACATTCAACTTGAACTTCATTTTCTTGAGAAGTTTCCAAAAGCTTTCTCAGCTCAATACATCCTTTTCTTGGAATAATGATTCCTTTACCTAAAGCAAAGTTTCCAATTTCAGTTTCTGTTTTTTCAATAATAGCTAATCGATGTCCATCTGTTGAAACGGCTCTGAGGTGGTTGACTCCATCTTTAGCAATATTTTCTAAATAAATTCCCGTGAGGGCGTATCTGTACTCTTCCGTACAAATACAATGCTCTGTTTTCTTAATGAGCTCTAATAATTGGTCAACTTTTAATTTCCCTGAAGAAAGTTGACCCCTAGGACTGGTTTTAAAATGGGGGAAGCTATCTGCTGCCAAGCCTAGGAGCCTGAATTGACTTCTACCTGATTGAATTTCAATCCGGTTTCCTTCGACAAGATGAATTCCAATAGCGGTGTCTGTAGGGCATTCTCGGATGATCTCGTACAAATTACGAGCAGGGATAGCCACCCGACCTTCTTCTTCCATCTGACACTCAATCTGAGAAGAAACAAAGATTTCTAAATCTGTAGCGGACACTGTTAATTTTCCATCTTTGAGTTCTAATAAGGTGTGATTTAATGAAGGCATCGTATTTCTTCTTTCAACGACACTTAAAGTTTTCTCTAAACTCTTCAGAAAATCACGTTTCACTATTTTAAATTTCATCTTCTTCTTCCTCTAATATATATATAAAGTTGTTGTAATATAATGGTTGTTTTTTTGACAAACTTGAATAACGGAGCTAAGTAGTTGAAATTAATCGTGATAACGCGTGGATAATTTTGTGCATAAGCAACTTGAATAACTTGAAATATATCCAATTCAATCACTCTCCCCATCTTATCCACATTTTTTTTCAAGACTTATCCACCTTTTCTTCAATTTATTCAAGTACCTTTTTATCTCAGTAATTGAGCTTCAATTTGTTTTATATGACTTTTGATTGTTGGATCAACCTTAAGTTTCTTGTTAACGTAGTCATAGCCATGAATCACCGTTGTATGGTGCCTGTTACCTAATTGCTCGCCAACAGCGCTACAACTGAGTCTAGCCAGGTCTCTTCCAAGAAACATGACCACCTGTCTGGCTTTTGCAATTGGAGCCTTTCTTGATGGCCCCCTAATGTCGCTACCTTTAAGCGAATAGAACTGGGACACAACAGCTACAATTTCGTCTAAACTGATGACTTTACTGACTTCTTGAATGTGGCTCTTCAAGACCTTTTTCACCAAAAGGCTGTCAATTTGCACATTATAAATAGCAGCATGGGCAGCAAGTTTTGTGAGACAACCTTCTAATTCTCGAATGTTCGCCTTAACGTGAGTTGCTATAAGGTAACAAACCTCATCACTAATTTTCACCTTTTCTGCTTCAGCTCTATTCTTGAGAATAGCCACCCTAGTTTCTAGCTCTGGAGAATCGATATCGGCAATCATTCCGCATTCAAACCTTGAAATGATTCTATCGTGGACATCGGCCATTTCTTTGGGAAAACGGTCAGATGTAATGACAATTTGCTTTCCAGAATCGAATAATGCGTTGAATATTCTGAAGAATTCGTCCTGAGTTGAGGCTGCCCTCGATAAAAATTGAATATCATCCATTAATAAAAGGTCACAGCTCTTTGAGTACCTCTCGTGAAGCTCGTGACGAGAGTCAGTTCTAATTGCTTGAATGACTTCTTCAATAAACTTTTGAGTCGGCCTGTAGCAAACCCTGGGCTGAGGAACGATTTCATTGATCATTTGATAACCAATTGCTTTTAGTAGGTGGGTTTTACCTAGTCCGGTTTTTCCCACAATGAACAAAGGATTGTAGATTCCTGGCTTTTTCGCGGTTGCCAAGGCTGATGCGTGTGCAAATTGATTACTTTTTCCAACAATAAAACTATTGAAGCTAAACTTTGGACTGAGGAACTCACCATACTCTGCTTTGAGGATATTGTTTTTCTTTGGCGGCTCTAAGTTATTGGTATTATTGATTAAATCATTCATTAAAGCGACCTTTTTTTCTGTGGATAAAGCCTGGATAAAGGGCTATTTTTGCGAGTGCAAGTTGTTGATATCATGTGAATATTTTTATTTAAATTTATCATCCCAAACCCCAGTTCTTTATTGTTAACTCAACAAAGCTGTGGAATAATTCCTATCCAAATGAAGCGTACATATCAACCAAGCAAAAGAAAAAGAACACGAGTCCACGGATTCCTTGAACGCATGTCCACTCCTGGTGGTAGGAGAGTTATCAAAGCGCGTCGTAACAAGGGTAGAAAAAGATTATCCGTTACTGTTTCTTCTAAAAACAAAGCAGCCTAATTTAATTTTGTAAGGTGGCGAAGAAAAGAAAACTTTTTTCACCACGTAAAGTTTTTTGGAGTGAAAAAAATTATACACTCCAAAAAATTAATTTCTTCGAAGATCGAAGGACAGCACAAAAAAAAATCGTTCTTTCTATTCCGAAAGCATGTGGAAAAGCTGTCTTAAGAAACAAACTTAGAAGACAACTCAGAGGACAATTCTTAGAAATACTTAAGGATTATCCCGTAAACGAAGGATTATGGATCAGAATAAAAAGGAAAGCGCTTATCGAGAGAGATCAAAATGCTCTTGTTCAATCGCTTCTCAAACAAAAAGAAATGCTCAAAAGAAAATAGGTATTACTTTTTTATTTTTATTTCTCTTAAAAGGTTTTTATCGGTTCTTGCTGAGGCCTTTTATGAATGCAGTCAGTGGCAATGCTTCTGCCGATTCCTTTCGTTGTCGGTTTGAACCAAGCTGTTCCCAATATTGTTTTGAATCATTTTCAGAGCATCATTTTTTTAAAGCTTTTGTTTTAACACTCACAAGAATCAGTCGCTGCCATCCTTGGTCGCGTCACCCGATTGTTGACCCTGTTCCACAAAAGAAAAGTGCTTTTCAAGAAAAGCATCCACTAGAAAGGTACCTATATTCATGAAAAAAAATTGGATTATTGTTGGAGGAATTGTTGTCCTTCTCTCGCTTTATCAGGTTCTCGTCTTGAACCCTTATAATAAAAAATATGTTGAGCCGAAAAGAGAAGCTCAGCGACAGGCTCAAGTTCAAAATAAAAATCAAGAAAACGGAGGAGCTCAACTACAAACAGAGCAACTCAATAATAATATAAAAAGCACTTCGTTTGATCTTATTCAGCTCAACGAAAAAGAACAAGCGAAGCTTTATTCAAATGGAACTTTGGCTGAGGTAGAATATCAAGAGTTTTACGAAGATATTAAGAAAAAAGAAAAATATGTTTCTGAACTTAACAATGGTGTTTATTGGAGCTCTACAAACACAGATCTTCAAGCGTGCCTTTCTTCCTTAACAAAAAGTTTAGGAAAGAATGATCAGTTTATTTTTCAAGCTCAAAGTAATTATTTTAATTGTACTTTGAACTATACACTTCAGGGACAGTCTCTCATCACTTCACAACTTATTCTTGAGAAAAAAGAAAATGCACCAGCTATTCAAGGGACTATTTCTTTACAGCTTGGCGAAGAGCTTGGAGATCGCCCTGAACTCAATAAGCGTTTTATTAATTACCAAATAGATGGAGATTCAAAAAGTTTAATAGGTTTTAATAAAATGAAGAAAGCCGCGACTCTGCAAGGAAAGTTGGATTGGGCTGCTTGGGGAGATAAGTATTTTGTGAGTCTCTTCTTACCCCAGGGAAATTATAATCCAAATCTTGTTTATTCTGCAAATGAAAATAGTGGTTTAGAAAAAGCTAATTTGGCGCTGACCTACCCGCTGGCTTTTGATGGTAATTTAAAGAATCTAACTTACGAATATAAAGGTTACTTTGGAAAAAGAGACTATAATCTTTTAAAGTCTATTGATCCTAATTTGGAAGATGTTGCGGACTTTGGATTCTTTTCATCTATTGCAAGAGTGATGTTGAACGCACTTAACTTTCTTTATTCGTTTTTACACAATTATGGCTTAGCGATTATTGCCTTAACTTTAATTGTAAGAATTCTTTTTTGGCCGCTAAATAAAAGCGTTTACTCGTCGTCTCAAAAAATGAAAGACATTCAACCGCAGATGGAAGCTGTCAAAGCAAAGTATAAAGGAAAAGATAAGGCAGCCTCTCAACAAATGAATATGGAGATTATGCAACTTTATAAAAAAAACAAGGTCAACCCCGCGGGTTCTTGTTTGCCAATGTTGTTGCAAATGCCAATCTTCTTTGGGCTTTATCGTGCCCTTGGAAACTCTGTTGAGCTTTATCACGCACCGTTTTACGGGTGGATTCAAGATTTAAGTGCCGCAGATCCGTATTTTATATTGCCGGCCTTTTGGACCATTACCATGCTCGTTACTATGCAGTTTACACCGCAACAAACAAGTTCAGCCCCGGGAATGCCAAACATGAAATGGATCATGATGGTCATGTATGTTGCTTTTGGTTTCTTTTCCAAGTCTTGGCCTGCGGGACTTTTGTTATATCTTTGTGTCAGTAGTCTTGTTGGGATTTTCCAACAGTACGCATTAAAAAAATCCGTGAATACAAAAAAAAAATCAGTCACGGTAATTAGAGAAGGAGTATAAATCATGAACATAGTTAAATCAGCATTGAAGGTATTTGGAATTAAGGGCGCTAACGATAAATTAAGCAAAAAGGGTGACGTCTCTTTGGAATCTTTTTTAAGCGATTTGCCAGAGTATTTAAATCACGACATAGAGTTTACATCATCTCTCAAGGAAGATGGAAGTACTCACGTTGAGGTTGGAGGCGATGAAGCAGAAAAATTTGTTGGAAGTAACACAGCTATTCTCGATTCTTTGGCTCATTTGTCGATGAGAGTTAAAAGAAAAGAAGAAGGCGCCACAAATAAAACTTTAGATGAAATTGAAAAACCTGAGCGTCTGCGAGTTTCTTTTGACTGTAACGGTTTTCGAGAACAAAAAAAAGAAGGACTTTTTGTGCTCGCTGAAAAGGCTAGGCAAAAAGTTATCGATAAAGACGGAAAACCAGCCTACCTTCCACCGTTAAGCCCATCTGAAAGAAAAGTAGTTCACACACGTTTAGCTGAGCTTGGTGAAGTAACTAGTGAATCTATGGGAAAAGGAACCTTTAAAAGAATTAAAGTAAAACTTATTAACGCGAAGAGAAAATCTCAAGATTCACGTCCACAGAAAAACCATTCTGGAGCTTCTTCTAAAAAGAATTCCAATAAAGATTTTAACTCTTCCGATAAAAACTTTAACAACAAAGAAGTTGATGGAAATAAGGTTCAAGCTGAAGAGAGTTTTAATCAAATTGATGACAACATTGGGAATAGATAAATCAATTGTTACAGAGTGATTTAATAGATCACAGCCTTGAGTACGACACGAAGAGATCTACTAAAAATTATTTTATTCGTCTGGAGCAAACGATTGTTGCTCCGGCGACAGCTTTAGGTGGCCCAATTGCCATTCTTCGAGTTTCTGGAAAAGAAGTGAAGACTCTTCTTAAAACTCTTTCTCTTGAGTCAATGAAGCCTCAAGAAGCCAGGCACGCTCCATATTTAAATATTGATAAAGTTATTTTTCTTTATTTTAAAAATCCAAAATCATTTACCGGTGAAGATCTTTTAGAAATTCATTGCCATGGATCTCGTTCAATTGTTGAAAAAATTAGCCAACACCTCAAAAGCTTTCCCATTGTTGAAGCATTGCCAGGAGAGTTTAGCTTTCGTGCTTTTTGGAATGAGAAAATGACGTTGTCAGAATTGGAACTCTTACATGAGGCACTTTCCAGAGAAGACATTCATTCGGATGTGGCCTCTCAACTTTTAAATCCTAAAAAAGTTATTCAAGACCAAAGTTTTCATCAATTTTTAATGATCAAAGAAAAGATCAAAAACTTAAGAGCAACTCTTGAGGCCTCAATAGATTTTCCCGAGCAGGTTGATGATGCTAGTTTCTCTCATGAAAATTTTAATGCAGAGTTAAATCTTTTGCTTTTACAGCTGCAACAACTCAAAACTGCTTATGAAAATTTTAATTTAAAAAAAGAAAAAGAAAGTATTCTCTTAGTTGGTGAAGTCAACGCAGGGAAAAGCACTTTGTTTAACGCTCTCTGTGGCGGAAACAGAAGCATTGTTTCCAGTGAAAAGGGAAGCACGCGTGATTATGTTGAGGCAAGTCTCAGTGCGAATTCAACTCAATATAAAATTATAGACTGCGCTGGACTTCGGCTTCAGGGTGAGACTTCTTCCGATGCCGAACTTTTGGGAATAGAGAGAACGCGTGAACTTATTCGCCGTTCCGATATTATTATTTATTTACAAGATTATAGGCAAAAGCCTGACGCGCTTAGCGATATATTTATTGGCAAAAAAGTAATTTCTCTTTTGACTCATTCACCCGAAAGCGATGCCGCTTTAAAAAGATTTAATTTATTGGACTCCCCTCAAGAAGCTATTAGTTTTGTAATGCAAAGCCTCAGTAAATTAGAGCGCACAAACAATACTTCATTAAGTACTTCTTTTTATATGTCTCAAAGGCAATATTCTTTGATTGTTGAAATTGAAAAAATGACACGTCAAGCGATTAATTTTCATGCCAATGAGCTTTACTTTGAAATGATGGCTGAAGAGTTTAGGAATGCTGATTTATTGATTGAGAGAGTTATTGGTAAAGACATGAATGAAGAATATATTAATTCAATTTTTTCCAATTTTTGTATGGGAAAATGATCAATGAAAACTTTTGATGCAATTATTGTTGGTGGCGGCCATGCTGGAATTGAAGCGCTTCGTGTTTTATGTAAAAAAGGTCACCGAGTTGCCTTGGTCACTCTTAATAAAAACAAGAATGGAGCCATGTCCTGTAACCCAGCTATTGGTGGTGTTGCTAAAGGTCACATGGTTCATGAGCTTGATGTGCTGGGTGGACTGATGTCTGAGGCAGCTGACTTTGCAACAATTCAGTCTCGGCGCCTCAATATGAAGAAGGGCCCAGCCGTGAGGAGTACCCGAGTTCAATGCGATAAAGATTTGTATGTGAGTTTTATGAACAGCAAGTTGGCGCAGCTTGAGGGCTTAAGCGTTATAGAGGCTGAGGCTTCAGAGCTTATTGTAAAGAACAATAAAATTACTGGTCTTCGATTAGCTGACGACGTCGAACTTGAATGTAGGGCCTTAATTATTACTGCCGGGACCTTTATGTCAGCGGTCATGCATTGTGGTCAGAAAAAAACTATTGGTGGAAGGATTGGGGATAAGGCCAGTAATTTTCTAAGCAAGAGTCTTCAGGCTTATGGTCACAGCTTAAGTCGATTAAAAACTGGAACCCCTCCTCGTTTAAGCTCAAAAAGCATTAATTTCAATAATTTAGAAAAACAGTGGAGTGATGAAAGTCCGAAGTTCTTTTCATGGAAAAATACATCTTTTCAGCAAAAGCAGCTTTGTTGCTATATTACATATACCGGTGCTGAGACTGAAGAGATTGTTAAAAAGTATATGGACGAAAGTCCACTTTTTAGCGGTGAGATTAAAGGAACGGGACCTCGTTACTGTCCAAGCATTGAAGATAAGTATAAACGCTTTCCAGATAAGAAGCGTCATCAGATTTTTTTAGAACCCGAAGGTTTAACTTCTGATAGCGTTTATCCGAACGGACTGAGCACTAGCTTGTCACTTGAAACTCAAATGAAGTTTGTGCGAAGTATTCCTGGTTTAGAGTGTATAGAGATTTTAAGGCCTGGATATGCTGTTGAATACGATTCATTAAATCCACAAGAAATGACCGAGCAATTGATGTCAAAATCTGTAAAAGGGCTTTTCTTTGCAGGACAAATAAACAGAACTAGTGGCTATGAAGAGGCAGCTGTTCAAGGGCTTTGGGCGGGTTTAAACGCCTCTCAAATGCTTGATAATAAAGACTTTATATTTCCAGACAGAAGCAGAAGTTATATGGATACACTTGTCGATGACCTTGTTAAAAAAGGAACTCTTGAGCCGTATAGAATGTTTACATCTCGCTCAGAATATAGACTCACTTTGCGTGAGGATAATTCTCCAAATCGTCTTTTTGAGTTGGCAAGCGAACATTCGTTACTGGAAGATAAGCAAATTTCTTATTATAAGGATTACTTTGAAAACATTGACAAAATAAACAGCTTTAGTTCTGCAAAGCGAATTAGGGTCAACAAAGATAAGGTTCATTCTTTGTCTGAACATTTGAAAAGACCAGAGGTTTCTTTGATTGATTATTGTAAGGAGGAATCAAGTTTTTCTTTTTCTAGCCCATCTTTTCTTCGAGCAATGGAAAAAGTTGAAATTGATTTAAAGTATAGCGGTTATCTTTCTAGACAGAATGATGAGCAAAAAAAATTGAAATCACTTTCTTTGCTTGAGTTAGACCCCGACACGGATCTGAGTTTAGTTCAGGGAATTAAAGAAGAGCTTCGCGAAAAATTTCGAAAGCATAGACCGAAGAGCGTTAAGGAGCTTTTGTCTATTAGTGGCATGAGCCCTACGGCTGTATTGATAATATCTAAAGTAGCGTCAAAAAAAGTTTCACGTGAAACAAGAGTGCTTTCATAGCTGTGTTTTCTAAAAAAGATTATTTATTAAGTCTAGAAAAGTGGAATAAGGTTCATAGGCTTTATGGGAACTCTTCGGCGGCGGATCTTTTGGATGAATCAATAGCATCTTTATCTGACTCAATGGGCTTTTTAGAGCCTGTATTGTCTTCAGGCGGCAGCTTTCTTGATGTTGGTGCGGGTGCTGGGTTTATGGGCGCAGCGTGCTTGTGTCTATTCCCGTCCTCTAGGGTTATTTTTCTAGAGCCAAACGCTAAGGCGGTAGGGTTTTTACTTTCTTATTTTGCAAAACTAGATAAAACACTTGTTGTCAGAGACAAAATAGAGTCAGTTTCACGTGAAACATTTGGCCAGGCAGAGCTTTTTAGCGCTTCTAGAGCCTTTTATAGTAAAAATGAGTCATTATTGTCTCTATGGGAACGGAGCGCATTGAGAAATGACCCTCTATATAAGTTTTGTGTAGACAAAAATGAAGATTGCCTGAAAACTTATAGCTTAAAGAGGGTTTTATGAAAATTATATCAATTATTAATCAAAAGGGTGGAGTTGGTAAGACGACTTCAGCTATTAACGTTGGAGCTGCTTTAACTTTATTGAAAAAGAAGGTTCTTTTATTGGATTTAGATCCTCAGGGAAACTTAAGCTCTGGTTTAAATCTAGATCCTGAAGCTTTAGAAGATAAAAACAGTTACTTTTGTCTTGTAGAGGATAATGCAAAGGCCAAAGACTATATATTAAAGACCGCTATTGACGGTCTTGATGTTATTGGCGCTACAAATAACTTAGCTGGGGCTGAAATTGAGCTTGTTAATGTAATGGTTGGTAGGGAGTTTAGGCTAAAAGAGGCTTTAACAAATACCGGTGAAGACTACGACTACGTTCTCATTGATTGCCCTCCTTCACTGGGGCTTTTAACTCTGAACGCTCTTTGCGCCAGTAATTCTTATTTAATTCCGATGCAGAGTGAGTTTTTTGCGCTACAAGGGCTGGCTCACATCATGAAAACTGCAAAAATGATAAAAAAGCATTTAAATCAAGAACTTAGCCTTGAAGGCATTGTTTTGACGATGTTCGATTCGCGTTCTAATTTAGCGAAACAAGTCTATCAGGAGATTAAAGACTTTGCCGGAAACAAGCTTTTTCATAGTGTTGTTCCTAGGCGAATAAGGCTTTCTGAGTCTACTTCGCACGGTGTTCCGGGTGTTTTTTATGATCCTGCCTGTTTGGCATCTCGATCATATATTGAAATAGCTAGAGAGCTCATTCAAAGACAAAACGGTGAAGAGATTACTTTAAAAAAACAGAGCTTTTTACCGCCCGATCCAATCGATAGATTGAGTTTTAAGAAAAATCAAGAGACGAAAGTTGAGTCTAAAATTATATCATTAGAAAAGACTCAATCCGACAAAAAATCACCGATTCAAGCTAATAAATAAATGGGGAAAAATGGAAGAACTAAGTAAAGATAATATAGAAAAGAAAGATAAAAAAAGAGCTTTGGGCCGTGGATTAGCGGCTTTACTTGGTGAAGACGCTCTTGATTCTGGCTCTCCTAATGATTTTAAAGAAGAAGCTTTGGTTGAATTTTCGGATAAAGAAGAATTAAAAGAAATTCTTTCAAACAAAGAAGAAACAAAGTTTGAAAACAAGGTTGAAATTTCAGAAACAAAAAATGACGAAGAACTTTCAATTTCAAATATCTTTTTTGAAGTTAAAATAGATAAAGTTTTTGCTAATAAAAATCAGCCAAGAAAAATATTTAACACGGCACAATTAGAGGAATTGGCAAACAGCATTAAGGAGCAGGGACTCATTCAGCCCGTTGTTGTGAGTAGTTTGGGGGGGCAAAACTACCAAATTGTTGCTGGTGAAAGGCGATGGAGGGCTTCTAAACTTGCGGGATTATTGAAAATTCCCGTGGTGCTTAGGCAAAGTGAGGATTTTGAAGATAAAGACAATGAACTTGCTAGTATTATTGAAAATGTTCAAAGGGTGGACCTCAACCCCATCGAAGAAGCAGAAGCCTATAATAGAATATTGAAGAATCATTCCTTTACCCAAGAAGAACTTTCTAAAAAATTAGGCATTTCTAGGGTCTCATTGAGCAATACTTTAAGATTAAGAAATTTGCCGGATCCTGTAAAAAAGCTCATTAGTTCATCGGTAATTAGCGAGGGACACGGTCGAGCTCTTCTTGCTCTCAGCTCTTTGAGCGATATGCAAAAATTTGCAGACGAAATTGTTGAAAATACCTGGAGCGTTCGTGAAACAGAAAGAAGGGTTAAGGCAACTAAAGCTAGTCCTCAAAGCTCTTACTCAAGGGGAGCATCTTTTCTAGGTTCCAAGAGTAGTGAAACAATTGGTGAAGTTGGACTTCGAGGCAAAGATAAAGAAATTGCTCCAATAGAAGACGAGCTTCGTCAACTTTTTGGCACAAAGGTCATTCTGCGTGGATCCACAAAAGGTGGAATCATTGAGCTTTATTATTCAAACGAAGACTCACTTCACAGAATAATTCATCAGTTACGAAACAACTCAAAGGATAGTTAAATGAATGAATTTAGTGAAGATTTCTCAGGAATTCTCAGCTCTGATACCGAATTTAAAGGCAGATTAGTTTTTGCTGGGAGATTTAGAATTGATGGAGTTTTTCAGGGAGAAATATTTTCAAAAGATATTTTAGAAATTGGTCCAGATGCCGAGGTAAAAGGATTCGTCGATACCGAGTCTGTCTATATTGCAGGTTATTTTGAAGGTGAAATTGTCGCTGAAAATAGAGTTGAAATTTTAGAAGGTGGGCTGGTTCGTGGAAAAATTACCAGTCCAATTTTGAAAATTAGAGATGGCGGAGCTTTCGATGGAAAAAGCTCGATGGAAAAAACTAGGCACTAATTTCAAGCACTTAGTTTGTTTTGAGTGACTGGTGGCTGTTACTTGTTTGACTGACTGCATTGATTTCTTTATTACTCTCAATAATAATGCAAAAATTTTTAGCCCTGCTGTTTCTTTCTTTTTTTAGCATAAATTTTTTGAGTCATTCAGCGTGCCTGATTAGGGACTATAGCGAAGAGCATTTAAAAAAAGAACCTAAACAAGAAATTAGAAATATTAGTTTTTCTGTAGATTCAACCCATTATGAAAACGTCCCAATGCTTTCAGAAAATACAGAGGATTATTTTTATAAATTTAAATTAAAAATAAGCTTACTCAGAAATTCAAAAAAAAGAACTTTGTTTGCTGAAGGATACTGTGATCACTCAGTGAATACTGGAAGAATTTCAAGTGATAAAACACATCGCTGCACAATAATTCAAAAAGATGAATTTAAAGGGTATTTTAATATCAAAAATTATACTGAAGAGATGGAGCAAAGTGATGAATTTAATCCCTCAACATCATGGATCTTGCTTAACTTTAATAAAAACACAATCTTTCAAGTCTTGGATGATAATAGAGAAACTCATCTCAATCCCAATGATTTTCTATCTGCAATTGTCGATACTCAAACAATACTCATTGAAGGAGAAACCCAAGATGCTTTTAGAAAAGGGTGTCCGAGTGTTTTTTATAAAAATATAAAAAGTAATCACAGGTTTTGGAACGAAGTAGCTCTCTCGTTAATTAGACTGTCATTAGCCAGGCCAACGGTAACGGCAAGAAACCTCTTTCATCTTTCTGTGTTGATGTGGGATCTTCGGGCAGCATTTCTTCAAAGGAAAAAGGTATTCTTCTCTTATGAAACAAAATTAAAAACAAATATAAAAAACCTCAATAATGTTTTGAATTATGTTGCTTATTATTTTTTAAAACACCGCTACAACAAAGAACCCGGTAACACAGGTAATAGTGAACGTTTTGAAATGTATCATAAAAAAGGAGATATAGACTGGGTTCTGGATCGAGTTCTTTTGTTAAAGGAACTCAACAATGACTCTTATCCAAAAGCAAAAAAAGAAGCGCAAGAGTTCGTCGAGTTGTTTATTAAAAAAAATAAAAATGATGGCTCTGAGGAGGAAAAAAACTATCAGACTCCAGTAAGTTTTATATTGAAAAATAACTTTAACTCCGTTCATGTCAATCTCAATGGAATTTCAACACCGGGAGAATCTGTTTCGACTCTTCAGTCTGTTGATTGGACAAATGGAGGCGTTGATTTTAGTAAAAAACTGAAAATAAATTATTGGAACCCGTTGTATGTTCCCGGCTCTCAAGATCAAAACGGAAATGACCAAAACTTTGAGCAAAGTCCATTGACCTTACACTGGGGACAGCTGCCAACTTTTTCAAATTTAGCAGCACACTATGACTCCAATAAAAAAGTTTATTTTAATCCTGAAAAAAGCTTGCCTTTATTTGAGTTCAATAAAAATAACTTCATTCAAGAAAATCTTGAGGTTGCTCGCTTATCATTATCTCATGATCCACTTTATGATGGAGTTCAAAAAATAGACATTTCTCCATTATCAATTGGAAACAATCCTTTGGGAACTAATTTGGGGAGAGGGTATTCTGTAGCAGAGACTCCCTATAATTATGAGCCTTATCTTGTTAAAAAAGCTGACTACACAAGAAGTCTTGCAGAGTTTTGGGCCGATGGTCCGAGATCAGAAACACCTCCAGGACATTGGAACACTTTGGCAAACTATGTCCTCGACAGAATGCAGGAGTTGAAAATTCCATATAAATGGAATGGTGAAGGGCAAACACTTTCTCAAGAAGAATTTGAAGCAAGAATGTATTTAGTGCTCAACGGAGCCCTGCATGATGCTGCCGTTGTTGCTTGGGGGATTAAGACCGCTTATCAGGGAGGACGTCCAATAACAGTGATTCGAAAACTTGCAGCAATGGCAGAAGAAAATGAAGAATTTGCAAAAAAGCTTTTAGCCTTAAGTCCTCAATTGTTAAAAATGGAGAAAGCAACTTTTAAAGTAAGAATAGGTGACAGATATACTTTTGCGAATCCTGCTCATAAATGCGGTAAAGGTCTTCTTGAGACAAGGATTCGTAGAGCTCAATTTTTAGGACAGACCATTCATCTTCTTAAAAAAATAAAGAAAGGTGTTCCAATTCGTTTTGTTATAGAAAAAAATGAAGAGGGACTTTCTTGTTTTGTTACTTTCTCAAGTTCCAAAAAAAAGCTCTGGATTCGCTCTTGGCGGGGACATGAAAGCTCTTTTTCAGCTGACGATAGTTTTATGTTTCGAGCAGAGCTCACTTCAGCTGAGGAAAAGGAAAGAATAAAGTCTTATGAGAAAATTGGAGTCTCTGGCAGTGGGTGGATATTGGCAGAAAACTGGGTGAGCTATCAAAAAGCCTCGTTTGTGACGCCGCCTTTTCCGGGCTTTATTTCGGGACACAGCACTTTTAGTCGAGCGGCAGCTGAAGTATTGGCTGGAGCAACGGGGTCGGAGTATTTTCCGGGTGGACTTGGCCAGTACCCAGCTCCAAAGCTTGAATTTGAAAGAGGCCCTCAAGAAAAATTTAATTTTCAATGGGCGACTTACTTTGATGCTTCAGATCAGAGTGGAGTTTCTCGGGTTTATGGTGGAATTCATGCCTCATATGACGATTTACCGGCACGAGTTATTGGCTCTCAAATTGGAAAAGCAGCCATGAAAAAATCACTAGAAATTTTTGCTAAATAAGGAAATTGGGCCCTGTTTTTACACGCAGTGTTATGAGTTCCTTTTAGATATAGTTCTTGACCGGGAGCTCGGCCTGGTTTTTGTAGTAGCTAGCAATGGAAGTCATCAATCAACTTCTCGAATCCTTGGGTGTTAACAGTAGTTTTTTCGCGTGCTGTGCTATATTTTTAATTACTTATTTTCTCGCACGTTTCATTGCCTTTGGCAGTGTTTCTCAATACCTCGTCGAACGAGATAACCGTATTGCGGGTAGAGAAATAGAAATAAAAAAAATAGAAGAAGACCTTGAAAACATTCATCTTCAACTCAGTGAAGAACGAAAAATTGCTCAAAAAGACGCCGCAGAAGTTTTTAACGAATTGAAAAAATCGGCTGTAGAAGAAAACAGAAAAATAGTGAATGACGCAAAATTAAGCGCGTCTGACAAGATGAAGAGTCTTCGAGCAACCATGGAATCTCAAGTTAATGTTGAAAAAGAAAAATTGAAGAAAGAGGTTGATCCTTTGTCTGATTTGTTTCTGAGTAACTTAATGAAAAAATCAACCAATTTAAAAAAAAAACATGAGTCTTTAAGGACGGGAGTTTAGACAATGGCTAGTGGAGTACCTCACAGTGGTGGACCGGGGCTGAATGAAATTTTTAGTCTATTTAACATTGGAATCGTTATTTTTGTTGGATTTTTTCTCAATAGAAAGAAAATCACAAAAGCTCTTTTAGAGAGAAAAGAGGGAATTTCTAAAAGTCTTATTGGGCTTCGAGAAAAACTTTTTTCTATGAGAAGCGAAATTAAAGTTGCTAAAAATCAAATTGAGAACATTGAAAATGAGAAAAAAGAAATTGTTGCCCGCGTTCAAAACGAAGGCGAAAAACTCAAAGACAAGCTAGTGAACGAAGCAAAAGAAAGCGCGCGCAGAATTGAAAAAGATTCTCAAAGCAGTGGAGCAAGTGAACTTGCTGCAAATAAAAAATTATTGGCAAGCGGACTTCTGGATCAAGCCATTGAGTCGAGTGTCATAAGAATTCAAAAAGGTGAAGCGAGTGTTGATCAAAAAGAACTTCACAATGCTCTCGTGGAAAGATTTTTAAATGAATTTCCTGAAAATTTAAGTGGAGAAAGTAGTTTCAAAGGAGTTTCTCATGTCGAAGCATAATATTATCGCGAAAAGATACGCGAAAGCTTTGTGGGAAACTTTGAGTGCAGAAGATAAAAATTTAGCGAAGACTGCTGAAGAATTAGAGAGTTTTTTAAGAACTTTGAAACAAAACAAATCGTTGGAAAACTTTTTTCACAATCCGTCTTTTAAGGTGAGTGAAAAACAACAGGTTTTCACGAAACTTGCCGAGCAGTCTCAAATGTCTCTCAAGGTGAAAAACACATTTTTACTACTCATTGAGAAAAACAGATCTCCTATTTATGAGGAGCTCGTCGCTACTTTTATAGAAATTAAAAATAAAAATTCAAACACCATCACGGCAATGATTGAGAGTGCTTTTGAGTTAAACGAAGATCAAAAAGCTCGCATTCAAGCTGCTTTTGAAAAGTCGTGTGGAAAAAAAGTTATGAGTGAATTTGTTCTCAATGCGGATTTAGTTGCTGGAGTAAAAGCAACTCTCGTTGGGCAAAGTTTTGAAAGTACATTAAAAAGAGGATTGAGCATGCTTAAAGAAAATGTTTTAAGCGCAGAAAGCTCAATTGCTTAAGGAGTAAATAATTTATTATGGAAGTTTTAAAAGCAGAAGAAATTAGTTCAATTCTCAAGGACCAAATTAACAACTATGAAACGAGGCTTGAACAAAGCGAAACTGGCACAGTGACCTACATTGGTGACGGTGTTGCTCGGGTTCATGGGCTTGATAATTGTATGGCCGGTGAAATGATTGAATTTTCAGGCGCACTTTACGGTGTGGCACTCAACCTTGAAGAAGACAATGTAGGTATTGCTCTTTTTGGTGATGCGACCTCTGTCAGAGAGGGCGATACTGCGAAAAGAACTGGTAAAATTTTACAAGTTCCAGTTGGTCCTGAAATGGCAGGAAGAGTTGTCAACGCAATTGGTTTACCAATTGATGGCAAAGGGAAAATTGAATCTTCAAAAATGATGAAAGTTGAGGTGAAAGCTCCTGGAATTGTCAAAAGACAACCAGTGACTGAGCCGCTTCAAACGGGAATTAAAATTGTTGATGCGCTTATTCCAATTGGAAGAGGGCAGCGAGAATTAATTATTGGCGACAGACAAACGGGAAAAACGGCTGTTGCAATTGATACTATTATTAACCAAAAGGGAAAAAACGTCTTTTGTATTTATGTTGCTATTGGGCAAAAACAATCGACCGTAGCTCAGGTTGTTGAAAAATTAAGAGCTCATGGAGCGCTTGAGTATACGACTGTTGTTTGCGCTGGTGCTTCGGACTCTGCTCCATTACAATTTATTGCTCCATACTGTGGTGTCACTATTGGTGAATGGTACAGAGACAATGGAAAGCATGCTCTTATTGTTTATGATGATCTTACGAAACAAGCTCAAGCTTACCGACAGTTGTCTCTTCTTTTAAGAAGACCTCCTGGAAGAGAAGCTTATCCTGGTGATGTTTTCTATATTCACTCTCGATTGCTTGAGCGTGCGGCAAAACTTTCTGACGATGTCGGTGGAGGTTCTTTAACGGCACTTCCAATTATTGAAACACAGGCCGGAGACGTTTCTGCGTACATTCCAACAAACGTTATTTCTATTACAGATGGGCAAATTTTCCTCGAAACAGATTTATTTTATTCTGGAATTCGACCAGCGGTAAACGCAGGTCTTTCTGTTTCACGTGTTGGTGGAAACGCTCAGGTTAAGGGAATGAAAAAAGTAGCTGGACCGTTAAGATTAGAGTTAGCTCAATTTAGAGAGCTTGCAGCTTTTTCGGCATTCGGTTCTGACCTTGATCCAGCGACTCAAAAACAGTTGAATAGAGGTTTAAGACTTCAAGAAATTTTAAAGCAGGGGCAGTATGCGCCGGTTGGAGTTGAAAAGCAAATTGCTGTTATTTACGCAGTAACTAAAGGGTACCTTGATGAAGTTCCGGTTGACCAAGTTTTAAACTTTGAAGAACAATTTCTAGCTTACTTAGACTCTAGTGGCGGAGAGCTTATTAGCGCTTTAGAAAATTCTAAAAAATTAGACGAAACAACAGAACCACTTTTAAAAGAAGCTTTAAGTAACTTTACTAAAAACTTTTCAGCTTAGGTCTCGAAGGAAAAAGAGAAAATAAATGGCTTCATTAAAAGATATCAGACGAAGAATTGGAAGTGTTACAAACACGCAACAAATTACTCGTGCCATGAAAATGGTTTCAGCGGCAAAGCTGAGAAGAGCTCAAGAGTTAATATCTGGAGCAAGGCCTTTCGCGGAAAAAATTGAAGAATTGACCGGCCGACTTTTAGCTGAATTAAAACTTTCGAATGCATCCAATAAAAACTTTAAACTTTCCTCTTTGCATCCTCTCTTAAAAGAGAAAAACGTTGAAGAAGGTGAAAAAGAAAAAGTGGCCTTAATTATTGTGAGTTCCGATAAGGGCTTGTGTGGCGCCTACAATACAAACGTTATTAAAGCGGCAACTAAAAAAATAAACGAAATAAAAGACGAGGTTGAATTGAGTACTTTTTACTTTGGTAAAAAAGCTTTTGAATCATTGCGTCATGTCGACGGTAAAGGTCACCACGACGTTGAGTTTTGGGCCGGAAAATTTTCTTCACTAAGCGCAGATGTCGTCGCTAATAAATTCGTTGATGAATATGTTCAGGGCAGTTTTGATCGAGTTGATGTTATTTATACCGAATTTAAGTCGGCACTTAGCCAGAAAATAAATTATAAAACCTTGCTTCCACTGACGGCAGACGAATTAGAGATTAGTGATTTAGAAGATAAAGTAGTTGAAGAAAAAGATAACGATAAAAGTTATCTTCTTAAGCCGAGTAAAGAAAAACTTTTGGGAGGTCTTTTAGAGACCCAAGTGAAAACCCAATTTTTTAAATTATTTGCAGATTCACTTGCAAGTGAATTTGGATCAAGAATGACCTCTATGGACAATGCAACTAGAAACGCAAAAGAAATGATTGAAAAACTAACCCTCAAAGCAAACCGAGTGAGGCAGGCTTCTATTACCAGCGAGTTAATGGAAATTGTCAGCGGAGCTGAGGCATTAAAAGGATAATTAACTTTTTTATATTAGAAAGTTTAAAGGAGTAAAAAAGAAAATGGCAACATCAGTACAAGAAAGCCAAAACGGTAAAGTATCTCAAGTTATGGGACCTGTGGTCGATGTCGAGTTTGAAACACTTGATTTACCACCAGTATATACGGCGCTAAAAACCACAAATCCTGGAATTGATTCTGTTCAAGGGAACTTAGTTTTAGAGGTTGCTCAACATCTTGGGCAAGGAAGAGTTCGAACTATAGCTATGGATTCAACGGACGGATTAACTCGAGGACAATCCGTAAACAATACTGGAAAACCAATTCAAGTACCTGTTGGTGCTGGTGTTTTGGGAAGAATTTTGAATGTGATTGGTCAGCCAATTGACGAGCAAGGTCCAGTAAAGTCAGATAAAGAATATTCAATTCATAGAGCGGCTCCTAGTTTTACTGAGCAAAATGTTACCGTTGAAGCTCTTTGGACAGGAATTAAAGTTGTCGATTTACTCGCTCCTTATGCAAAAGGTGGAAAAATTGGTTTATTTGGTGGAGCCGGAGTTGGTAAAACCGTTTTAATTCAAGAGCTGATTAGAAACATTGCAACCGAACATGGTGGCTATTCGGTTTTTGCAGGTGTTGGAGAAAGAACCCGAGAGGGAAATGATCTTTGGGCTGAAATGAAAGAGTCTGGTGTTATTAATAAAACGGCACTTGTTTTTGGACAAATGAACGAGCCTCCTGGAGCTCGAGCTCGAGTTGCATTAACTGGTCTGAGTGTTGCGGAATACTTTCGTGATGAAGAAAATCAAGACGTTTTGTTTTTCGTTGATAATATTTTTCGATTCACACAAGCTGGTTCAGAGGTGTCTGCACTTCTAGGTCGAATTCCTTCTGCTGTTGGATATCAGCCAACGCTATCTACTGAAATGGGAGCGATGCAAGAAAGAATTACATCGACCAATAAAGGGTCAATTACATCTGTTCAGGCCGTTTACGTTCCTGCCGATGATTATACGGATCCTGCTCCTGCAACAACTTTTGCTCACCTTGATGCAACAACAAATCTTTCTCGCCCAATTGCAGAATTAGGAATATATCCTGCGGTTGATCCTTTGGCGTCTACCTCTCGTCTCCTGACTCCTGAAGTTGTGGGTGAAGAGCATTATGCTGTTGCTCGTGGCGTGCAAAGAATTTTACAAAGATACAAAGAACTCCAAGACATTATTGCCATTCTAGGAATGGATGAGCTTTCGGAAGAAGATAAAGTTACTGTTTCTCGCGCGAGAAGAGTGCAGAAGTTTCTATCTCAACCGTTTTTTGTTGCTGAACAATTTACTGGGGCTCCTGGTAAATACGTCGAAATTGAAGATACCGTTCGTGGCTTTAAAGAAATTCTAGCTGGTAAATATGATGAGCTTCCTGAAGGTGCTTTCTTGTATGTAGGAAACATTGATGAAGCGATTGAAAAAGCTAAAAAAATGAGTGAAGAAGTCTGATAGGGTTTGATGATGAAGTTAAACATATTGAGTCCTTCAAAAAAATTACTAGTGAGTGAAGAAATCGTTGAGCTCTTTGCTCCTGGTGTTGAAGGTAAGTTGGACATTCTTCCAGGACACGCAAATCTTGTAACTGAGTTGGAGACTGGGGTTTTAAGCTGGAAATCTGTGCAAAAAAATTCTGATAACTCATCGGCGAGTATTTCTTATGGGTGGTTAGAGGTTAATGGTGAAGAAATTAATGTTCTTGCCCATGTTGCAGAGCTCTCTAGCGACGTTGATTTAGTTCGAGCAAAAGATGCTGAAAAAAGAGCGCGTGAAGTTTTAGATGAGGGTGGACTTGATGACCTTCACTACAAAAAACAACAACTAAAGCTGCAAAGAGCAATGTCGCGACAGGCTTCCCTAGCTCAGTAAACAGACACTTTTTAAAATTTCTTGCCATCTTCATATATAAAGAATTAGTTTTGTGGCTGCATGCCAGTTTTTAATACAATTTTTTTTATTATATTGTTCTCAACTCTGTTTTTCTTTCTCTTTGATTCTTGCTTATCTTTAAAAAATTTAAAATTTAAAAAAGAACTTGTTCCAGAGGATGTCTTCAACTTTTTCGGTAAAGAAAAAATTGAAAAAGCACAAAAATACCATCGAGTAACAACGAGCTTTTCAGTTTTTCAATCTGTATTTTCTTTGCTACTTTTTCTTTCTTTGTGGCTTGGCGGATTTTTTTCTTGGCTTTATGAGTTCGTTTCTACCTATGAATTTAGTTTTTATGTTGAGGCTTTAGTTTACGTTGGAGCCTTTTCTTTCTTAATGTTTTTGTTTTCATTGCCTTTTGGTCTTTGGAGTACTTTTAAGATTGAAGAATCTTTTGGCTTTAATAAAACAACACTCAAAACATATTTTTTAGATATTTTAAAAGGGATGCTTTTAGGGGTCCTTCTTGGCGCTCCAGTTTTTTGTGCACTACTGTTTTTCTTTGAAAAGTTTTCTACATCTGCATGGATTTATGCAAGTGTCTTTTTTATTCTGTTTTCACTGCTCATGACCTATCTAGCGCCAAGCTATATCATGCCTTTATTTAATAAATTTAGCCCATTAGAAGAAGGTGAGTTGAAAAGCAAAATAGAAAATCTTGCAAAAAAATGTTCCTTTCCTCTTGCTGGTCTTTTTGTCATTGATGGATCAAAAAGATCTTCTAAGGCAAATGCTTTTTTTACAGGCTTTGGAAAAAACAAAAGAATTGCCCTTTTTGATACGCTCATTGAAAAGCAAAGTAGCGAAGAACTTGAAGCAATTTTAGCTCACGAAATTGGACACTATCAACTCAAGCATATTCACAAGATGATTGTGATTTCATTTTTGAGCACAGTAGCCATGTTTTTTATTATGAATAAATTTTTATTTTCTGAAGAGCTCTATACTGCTTTTGGAATAAATGGAGCGAAGCCGCTTTACTGTGGATTTATTTTTTTTTCGTTTCTATTCAAGCCTTTAAGTTGGGTGACTGGACTTTTGTCGACATTGCTGTCGAGAAAACACGAGTTTGAGGCCGATGCTTATGCCAAAAAACACTCCAATGGAAAAAGCTTAGTTTCTGCTTTACTCAAACTTTCAAAAGAAAACTTAAGCCACATGACTCCCGATCCATTGTATGTGTTTTTTAACTACAGCCACCCACCAGTTCTTGAGCGCATTAAAAAATTAGAAGAGTAGTTGTTTAAAGAGAATCTTTAGATTCTTTCAAGATTGAGTAACATAGCCTGAGTAGCGACGCCGTCGACATCATAGTTAATGTTGTCATCTAAGTTAATAATGGGAACAATGTTTGTAGAGCTGAGATTGTAAAAACTGTTGGATTTTTTTGGAGCTGTTTTTGAACTATTTGAAATTATCAACAAAGAAGATGAGGTCCTTAACGTAAAAATAACAAAAGTCGTGCGTGTAGGCGCATTTGACGCTTTTGAATGAATTTCTCGAAAAGTTAAAGGCTTAATAGCTCCCCCCCCAAAAAATAAGGTTCTCTGATGAAGCTTCAACTCAATGGTTCTAAAAGACTAAGAAAAATAGAGTGAGAAAAGCAGAACAACCTTCATTCCAACATTTCTTTGTCTTGTGGAGTGCTGGTCTCTTTTTTAATTAGAGGTTCTGTATAAACTCACACAGTTTCAATGAAGATGAGTTAGAAAATGGGCCGAAAGAAATCTTCTTTGAGCTGTTAAAATAAACAAATTCATAAATGTCAGAATCCCAATCATAATCTAATT
>Ga0209187_1000169_pt1 | contig 142012 bp, 105 predicted proteins | sample BantaG_FD_187430 | JGI IMG/M metagenome (GOLD analysis project Ga0209187, IMG submission 187430) | Marine algal microbial communities from Bantry Bay, Ireland - BantryBay_4 metaG (SPAdes) (version 2) | ecosystem: Host-associated > Algae > Red algae > Unclassified | place: Bantry Bay, Ireland...
ATTTCCAAATGCACTTGATGATTCCCAATTGTTCTCAGTAACTATTTGTGCTGATGCTTCTCCTGTTTTGAATTGTGATATCTTATCTATTTTCCCAAACAACACGTCATCCGTATGGAATTCATACTCCGTTGTTTTTGACGGACCTGGACCGACTGCTATCGTTTTACTAAATCCAAATTCTGATCTTAATGCACTTTCCCAATTCATATTATCAGGAATCCCATTCCATCGATCCAAGGACACTGGTACATCATAAGTATAGTTAAATACCTTTTCTACATCACCTCCAATTCTGATTACCTTATCTACTAAAAAGTTTACTTGGTATAACATAGGCATCGTTTGAACATTATTATAGGAACCTAATCTGGGACAAATTTGAACGCCTGGTGGTAAAGGAGTTGCTAAAGGTGCGGGAAAAGGTTCATTCCCTATCATCCCCACACGCGGGTTCAAAGCATATGCATAACTAGAATTTTCTGGCCATAAATTCCAACTTTCATTATAATAGTTAAATCCATTTTCCTTCATTGGCTTATATTCAAATTCTACCGATCCACCATATGGGTTATCATAATTTTTTAAAACATGCAATTTATAACTTACAAATTCAGGTAAACTACTATTTGTTAGTGGATCTCCCTCTAAGTATGAATCGCTCATTACTTCAATTTCTTCATAATCAAAACTATGAACCAAGGGGTCCCCGGCTTCACCTGTAAACAAATCAATTATACTTGTCAAATGTATAGCTTGATTATAGCTAGTCGACTGAAACCATCTGTTAACTATTGTATCGAGGTTATATTCATAGTAACCTAAATTATCTTGACTCTTTGCTTCATGTTGTAATTTTTTTGTAGTAACTGTTTGGTAATCGCCATTCCTATTTTTAATTTTATATTCCACTTTATTTAAAACCATTGGGCGTTTCATATATCTATAAACCACAACTCTTTTAAGTTTATTTTGTGTCTCTATTAATGTTGGTTGATTTTTAACTGGCCCTCCTGGGTCTCCGCATACCCACCATTTATATTGCTCCCAATCTCCTATATTGTGTTGGGCCTTAAAATATTCTTTCAGTACCTGCCATGGATGACCTGTGCCAAAGTTCGACGGAATTTGCTCTGAAACTTTTAAAGCTTCAGTCCCAGTATTGTCAAAATATTTTCCATACCAATTTAGTGAATGTGTACCGTCATTATTATCTAGATCATTATTTGCTGGACCTATACTCATAGATATTCCATTATACAAAGGCGGAAGGGATGGAAATGTAAAACTCGCGTACATCTTATTCGAACTATTTGTCCTAGGTTTCAATGCATTTGTGAAAGTATTAAATATTGATGGGCCTTTCTTATACGCATAACAGTTATTTGAATAGTATTCTGGGGTTTGGGTATTTTCGAAATTGAACCCTGATTCTCTATTAGAATGAACTGAAAAATCAAAATTAGATTCACTTTGACCACTTAACTCAATCTCAATCTCATATTCATCTCCTGATTTAAAAATTTCCAATGGTAGTGATTCCGACTCCAAGTATCCACTTGATTCATCTCCTACATTATTAGCTGTGGTAAAGGGCAAGCCCCCATTTACATGAGGTTTATCTGATGCGATATCTTCTGCTACTGCGCCTTGAAAAACATATGGGTTAGTAGCAGGAGATGTCTTAGGTTCAACTGAACCGCTCACACATGGATTTATATTAGTCGATTTGGAATGTAAAATTCGATTCCAGTTATGTTCATTTGAGGTGAATTCTTGCTCGTATATTTTTCGCTTCAAATATAATTCATTTACAATTTCGTCTGTTGGATTAACCGGAAATTCTTCCAATTCCAAAGCTTTATAATCTAATTCTAACTTTCTAAACTCTGTATAGACACTCTTTAAATAAACTTGTTTACTTTCTGCAAATGATCGTGCTGAATTGCCGTTACTCGGAAAAAAATATTCTTCTATAGCATCTCCTTGTGCCCCTACTGTTCCTTTGAATCTTGAAACTCCTGGAAATGGTTCATATAAAAACTTAATATCTCCTGGCGCTCTTTCTGTCGATATTTTACTACAATACCATGCAGTAATATTTGTTTTGGGCAAGGTTAATACAGCCTGAGTTGGGGAGTCAAAGTCATCATCATAAAAAGACTTATCCATTCGTTGAGAACTTGCATTTACTACTCGTATTGTCCCTGTTCCAAATTCATATTCATCTCCATTATTCAATAATACTGTCCATCTTCCACTATTTAACCGTGCCTCTACATAAGTGGTAAATTTCTCGGGTATAAACACATAGTCATTTTGCTCTTTTGTTTTATATACAAACTTTTCGGATATTATTCCAGGAATAGACACTGTGATACTATGAAACTTTTGGAGTCCTACTCCTCTATCTGAATGTTCATAAATCGGAGTATTAGGTAGGTTATCTATTAAACCATATTCATAATCATACTTTGAATATTTTCGATAAGTTGAATTCTGAACCGTTATCATCGGTATATTCAAATTCCAACCATCTCCATATGGGATTCCTCCAATGGCTTCTCCATTTGTTGAAATTGTTCCCGACGAAGAATAACTCATTGACAATTCAAAACTTAAGCCATTTGGATGACTTATTGAACCTAGTGAGGTGGACACATTCGCTAATCCTGTAAAATGATTTACTGAATGGGAAACACCACCTTTGTAGGTGTGTTCCGATCCTTGTATATCTGACGATACAGATCCAGGTGTGTTCGCACCTACGTTTTGCGCATAGTTTATTTGCGCAAAAAGCGCTATACTTATTACTGTTAAAAAGATTCTCATAGGTTATTTTATTTTAATTAGTTTTTGTGTTTCTTGTTTTCCTTCTTTGCTGGTAGCCTTAATTATGTATTGTCCAGCTGGTAATTCGGAGATGTTCAATTCTCCCTTTATCGTATTAACCGTCTCTATCAATTGACGCTTTCCATAGCTATCTATTATTTCAACTTCGGATATCACTCCTTGCTTCAATTCAAAGGTTATGCTACTACTTGTTGGATTTGGATAGACTTGGAATATAGATTCTTTTGAACGTTCTTTCTTGCATGAAGCCAACGATTTACTGATACCTTTTAAATAATTAGACAAATCTCCTCCTTCTGATTGGAAATAGATTTTTACACTTTCACTTTTTCCTAGTTCTCCATATAGGAAAAACTCAAAACTCAATCCTTTTTCTTCTTGTTGTTCTTGGATAGCATGAAGCTGCTCAAACTCTTCACTTTTTGATGTACCTACATTTGAAAATGCGTCACTTATAAATATCAAGTGCTCTATTTGACCCACTTCTATTTTTTCTATCCCTGCACTCCAGGATGTACTTTTCCTTTCAACCTGCTTTGCCATTTCTGCCAATGAAGCTATTGCTCCTTGACCATTTTTACTAATTGAAGTACCTCCAAATAAAGTAAGGCGAATACCTAAATCTATATGTTCTGATTGCAATTGGTTTAGTAATTTACTGATTTGTACTAAGTCTTTATCGGATTGGGAATTGGATACATCAACTACAAAATGAATACCGTTGCCCTCACAAATATTATTCTCTTGTGATTTATCAAAGCCTTGTGGGATTTGATATGATGTAGTTTTAATACAGTAATCATAGTAGTTTGACTCTCCCTCCACTTGCAATTCAAGCTTACCTCCATCATTATCTAATATGACATATTGCTTAGATTTAGCCCCAGAAAATTCGATCCGTTCTGTTTTTGCGGAGCCTACCAATTGACAAACTAGGCCTTGTTCTGAAGACCCTTTCATGTAATTCTCCAACTCTAATTCGACTAAATATTTATCATTTGATTCTAGTTGAATGTAATTTTCTCCCTTACATATTTTATGATATTCTTGGGAAGAAAGGTGGTTTACTTGTAGTAATAGCATAGCTATGATACTACACTGTAGTGCATAAGGTATTCTCATATTTTTTGATTTTGTGTCTAGTTCTTTACTCTAACGTTTTCAATTAATAATTCATTTCAAACATCTGTCCTTTTAACATATGCCTGTTTTAGTCAAATTAATCTTTAGTTGAAATATGTGTTCGTTGTAGAGACATCAAGTTAATAAATTTTATATTAAATAAAATCATAATGTGTTTTTTTAACATTTAAATTTTTTCTTCATTGCTTAGTACCCTAAGCAAGCAAAAGGTAACCGCAAAAAAGTGACTTTTTTTAAAATTATTTTCAATCCTTAGAATATTGGTATCGGAAACTTGCACCAATAATTTTTCAACTGGGTCATAAATCATTGATTATTAAGTTCAATTCAAAATTATGTAATAATTAAAACATCTTTTTAATTAATCCGTGAACTGGTCGTTTTTCGTGATGAATGGGTCATTTTATTTCAAATAAATAATAATTCAATCTAATTAGGCCATAAATACTAATGTATAGACGTCTAATTAGCAGTGTGGATTGTTTCAATTAAAAAATCTATTGCCTTAAAGCACAAGATCAGTCTCGTCAATTAAATCATCTTCAAAACGACTCAAATAAGAACGAGTAATTTTAGAATCCACATGACCCATAGCATCCGAGATTAAACTTAATCTAATCCCTCCCCTCTTCAAACTCATAGCATAAGTATGACGTGCTGTATAAGTTGAAATATCAGGTTCAATACAGAGCCTCATAGCAATCTCTTTCAAATCTCGATTTATTTTTCTAATACATTTTTTTATTCTGTATCCTTTCTGTGTCGGTGTCTTATGAAATTCTGACAAAATTGGAAATAAATATTTATTTTTAGATTTGTATTTAGATATTAAGGATATCATAGGATCAGACAATTTCACATTGAAAAGTTTACCTGTTTTTTGTCTAACATAAATAATTCTTCCATCTCTGATATTTTCCTTTTTAAGTTTACAAAAGTCCGTCCAGTTAATCCCTCTGCAATAATACATAAACATGAAATAATCATGAGCGTTTGCCAAATCAGGATATTTCTTTTTATCGAAGGATTTAAATAATTTGAGTTCCTTTTCTGAAAAGGCGCGATGCTGAGGTTCAGACTTAAGATGTGCATAAGAATACCCTTTTGGATTAAATTGATTGCGAAATGGGTAAAGTTCGTGAGCAATCAAATCCCTAGAAATTGCCTTATTAAAAACGGCAGAAATTGTACGCATATATTGATTAGCTGTTGACCCTACTACTCCATCTCTATCCGTTTTATTGCCCATTAACCAGGATTCGTATTTATTTAGAAAAGTAACATTAATATCTTCAAAATTAAATTTTCCTTTCGTAAAATCTTTCAATGAATTAGTTACATTTCTATAAACATAAGAATTACCAATACTTCCTCCATTACGCATCTCTTTCTGCAATTCCGTAGAGAATTCAACAAAATCTTGGGTAGTTGTTTGTTCACCATTAAATTTGCGCTTAAACTCAACTAAGGAAAGTGGTTTCCCCGAAAGTATGGCTTCATCAATTAATTTTTGAGACAGTAATTCATATCTTTTTAAAGCTAGATTCTTTTGGTCATGGTTTGCTACACTCCTTTTGAATTTTGTTTTATCTGCGTTCCATTCTTTTTGATTTGCTTGAAAACCTAAAGAAATTTTTATTCTCTTACGATTAGAAATAACCTGAAGAATAACTGGATGCTTACCATTTGAAAGGGTTTTGTGCTTATACAATAATATTTTGGTGGACATCATATTGATACAGTTTAATAATATTAAAAATTTACTTAATGTGTAATTATTTGATATACTGTACCTATTTTAAGTAAGAATGCAAATGCAAACTTCTGTCACGCAGGGGGTCGCGGGTTCGAGTCCCGTCCGGACCGCTCCGATTGGGGTTTCAACATTGTTGAGACCCTTTTTTTATTTATTTGTGGAAATATAGTTTCAAACGATACGTCAAAATACAAAGCTCTTATTTTATCCAATACATTACTTTCTTCCACGCTTAGTTTGTTTTCATCTAATTGTGTGAACATAACCCAATCTTCGTTTTTAGTTATACTCGCCAATAGGAAATTATTGATGGCATCTGACATGTCTATTCATCTATCTTTGAAAAAAGCCTTTGCTTTGAGCAATATTTGTTTTTCAGTCTTTATAGTAAGTGTACTATCATAAGTCATAGGATTGACGGAGAATTAAATATCTCAATTATATACCTCAATGTTTAAAATGCAAATCAATTTAGACACCTTTCGTGCACCCATATTTTGGTTTTCATATACTTTTCCCCATCTTGATAGGATAGTTTTTTCTTTCCTGTGCATTCTGATGGGCTTAGGTATGTTTTAAAAGGCCCATCCACAGATACTGTTTTTAATTCTATCTGGTAAACTACTTCTTTAAGGATTTTTACGACCGTTCCTTCCCAATAGGTATTATTGTCCCATTTGCTGCATCGGACTGTATCACCAACTTTATATTTGCCAATTGGGTTTGGTTTTGTGAAATTTGATTGAACAAGAAATAATGGGAATAAGAAGGCTATTAGGAAAGAGCTGTGCATACTATTAATTTTAAGGTTTGACCCAAAATTATATATAGTGCCAATTGGATCTTTATATTGAAGGATGGAGTTGATTACTAAAGATTTGGTTTGAGTAGAAAAAATAAACTTTAATTATTCTTATTATTGGTTTACCTGGTATGGCGGGGATAGAATGTATACAAAATCTTAAGGCTGAATTACCCAAAATTCAATTTATGTCATAACAATTTCTGAAGACGATGATAAAGTTTTGATGCCTTAGCCGCAGGAGCAAATAGCTATTTGGTTAAAGGTATGATGTTACCAAAAATAATATAACATCAAAGCTTTATAATGGTGGAGCACCTATGAATACTTAAATAGCAATAAAAGTGGTCAAGTTCTTGCGAAAGTCAACAAAAGTTCGGAAAAATCTATATGAGGAATTAATAACCAAAAGAGAAAAGAAGTATTATCATTATTATCAAAAGGATTTTCTTATAAAAAGATTGCTCAGGAATTATATATTTCTCTTGAAACTGTTAAAAGTCTTTGTCATAATATTTATGAAAACTTATCTATCAAATAAAACGGAAGTGTTATTAAAGTAATTACAACAAAGACAATATCGGAGAATAAAGCATGATCAGGTTATAGGTAATTATTTCTTAAAATTGATTTATTACTCCTCGATAAAATCCTTCAATCAGATCTTTTATTAATTGATGATCTCCATTTCGAAATCCTTTAAGCAAATCGGGCAATCTTAAATAACCTGTATTGCCAGAACGAAAAATTCTATTATTGATAAAAACTCCTAACTCAAGGTTTGATTCTACATACCTTTCTAATTGACATTCTACTCTTTCACCTTCAGTTTTTAATGAAAGACCTTTAATCTCAATGACAGGTTTAGTTGCCAAAATACTAATTACATCCTCGATAGTTTTTACACGAGAATCGCTTAAGGCTACACATTGCCAATACCAAATCAAAAAACGATTAAGCCTTCTAACTTGAATCTCTTTCATTGTAATCCCTGGTTCATTAAAAGACCAAAGAGCTGCTAAAGCTATATCGAGGGTTTTTGCAAAAAACCTACCTAGGTTATTTTCGTCTATATCTGCAGATGCATATAATTTTGAATAAGCGTATTCGTATAGAATAGCATATATATCAGCTTGATAATCTGCATCTTCTACAATCTTAGGAAACCGTCCAATACCTTCAACTGTGACTTGACTCAAATTATGTTGATAATAATGTAGCCCTTCATGAATTAGTACTATACGTATCGCTCTATCAACATCTTTGGTATCTGTTAATCTTCTATTTAAATCATGAATCATGCGATTTCCAATGCCCCAGGTTCCTTCTTTATCATTTATTGCATAACCATCAATATCTTCCTTTAATGTTAATTGTTTTTCAGCTAATGCGGTCTCCTCTAATTTTTGTAAATCCTTCCAATATTTAGTATTCATATCTCCTTTCGGAGTGTTTTTCCCTAATACTATATCCAACCAACAATCTTCTGGATTTCTCTCAGATTGTTCTTTATTATTACGCATCATACTTTGCAAATTCTGCCAACTACCATTTTGAAAAGACTTCCTTATACTTTTCGCCTTCTTAATTTCTTTTTCAGTTAGTGGAGTAAATCCAACATACGATTGATTTATTGCTAGAACTGGATTATAAGGGAAGTCGGCATTTTTATTATACTGGTAAGTCTGGATTGGACTACTAACATTGCTCCTTATCTTTCTTCCAAATAAAAAAGCTAAACCAACAGGTATAGTTGCAATCAAATGAATGGTGTCAGTATTGGGGAGGTTGTCTACTACTGCTTTCAAAACATCTTCAAAACGATCTGTAATTTCATGGCATTTTTGAATAGAGTTCAAATCTAATTGTAATTTTTCTAAATTTAGACTAATCGTTTTTGAAATATCAGAAGTTATGGATTTCTTAATCTCAGCATCATTGATAGCATAAGACACCTGAACCTTAACAACTACATCATCATTGATATCATAAGCATCATTTGGTATTCCATTCACTACCAGTGGCAATGCTGGTACTTTTTCACTATCTAGATTTTGATACCAACGTTGATCTTCAGATTCTTTGTGATGTCTTAAAAAAATATTAACTCTTCGCCAGTCTTCCATTAAGTACCCTAAATGAACTGCTAAAGGAATTGGAGTTGCTCCGAAATAAATTATCTCATAATCAGGAAACTTTTTTAACAATGGTTTTAACTGATCTTTAACTAAATATTCTTGAAGTGCTGCCGCTTCTATCCAGTTGATTTCATCCATATTTTTATGTGATATATGTTCAGGAACTGGTCTAATTTTTAAATGTTCAAAATACAGTCCTGTATTTTCATCTCCATAATTTTCGGTTATCACCTCTTCACATTCTTTTTCAGATATTTCAGTTAAAACTGAATGTTGTATTACAATAAACCCCTTCTTTTCTACAATTTTTGTTTTACTCATATTTAACAAGTTCTTGAATTTTTAAATTTGAATTGCTGCCTTCATATGCAACTATTTCTTTAATACCAACAATAATGAAAAAAAGAGTATCTCCTTCATATTTTGCATTTCTTAATTGTTTCTTCCAATTTTTCAGATCTACTCCAGATGGTGATGGTATTGCCTCTGGATGAGTATGCCATTCACCTAAATAATTACATGTTCCATCACTCTTTTCCCATTCTTCATTTATAATAGTTTGATGCTCATTGTTACGTTTAAAAAAGGTACGTTTTCGCTTATCTTTTTTTTGAGGTGTGCTTACCGAGTCAATAACAATATCTTTCCTATTCTTAATCATTCTCCCTAATAAAACACCGCCAGCCTCTTTTTTTTTATTTTCATCTTGAATGAATGTTTCTAAAATGAGCAATGGTTCTTTTGCTATTTTTAACCTACCTCCTTCAATGCGCCTAAATACAACCCCTTTACTTGATCTCCGCAAACTGAACATTTTGGATTCGGATATTGATTTCTTCTTTTCCATAGCTCTTCTTTATTTTGATTATATCTGGTGGAAAGTTGAAAACCATTCGATACAAAATCGGCTTTATCTCCTTTCCATGAAATAAGCGGATTACCTTTTTCATTACCTTCAAGTAATCGAATTGCAACTCTTACTGTTTGTAAACTCGTTCGTTGAGCATCCAATGTGCTGTATGGGACAAATAATCCAGCACAACCAGATTGTGTTTTCAAAAACGATTGTCCCTTCATTGCGAATGATGCCATATTATACATACCTAATTTTGGATCAGATTTATAAAGACATTGATAACATCCTTTTTTATGATTATTGTTAGTTACTAGTGTGTGACCACCAATTCCATATGGATCTAACCAAGAATAAAGTGTTGGAAGATTAGGACGATTTTGCAATAAGAAATTATTCATCCAAAAATTACTACTTGGATTGCCTGTGGCAACTACTATTAAGTCTGTATTCTCAAAAATCTTTTTCTTTTTTCTAATGCAGTTTTCAACAGTAGCTGAAATAGCATTCACCGAAGTATGAATAAACTTACCTTCAATTTCTTTTTTTAGTCCCTCAACTTTGGAGTAAAATATTTCTTCTTTAGCTCCAAGAACATGACGATGTACATTTGACGTACTATACTCCTGCGAGTCAATCAAAGTGAGATTACCAACCCCAAGTTGACTAAGATTCATAGCAATGTATCCTCCAATTGCACCACACCCAATTACCAATACTTTTTTTTCATGGATTGATGATTTTGCTCCTGCTCTTGGGAATGCAAATTCCTTATCCAATCGCTCTATGATAAGCGGTGCAGCTTTTAAAGCATCTTTATTTTTTTCAAAATAAATACCAAAATGTATGTTATCTTTTCCTTCCATAGGTAAATTAAAAATTAAAGGTTGAAACCGATCCCTACATAATATTTGATTAATTTTTGAAACACCCCATGAACTAATATTTGCTTTTATAAACTTCCACACTTGTTCTTTTGTCCAGAATTTACTTGGTGGGGGTAAATTAATCTTTGTATCATTAGGTAACGGTATATAAATGGCTGATTGCCAACTTAATCGTCCTGGAATATAATTCTGACCTGTTCGATTTAAATATTCATTTATCTCTCCCTTGTTATTTCCAATAATCGAATTCTTAGGTGTAAAACAACAAGTAATTTTAGAGATTCGTTGTTTCACGGTTGTTATTGATAAGCAACGCATCGCACTAGAGTAATCTTGCCAAAAAGAATTAAACTCAGCAACAAAGTCTTTTTGCTGAGTTTGATTCTCATCCACCTCCAGTATCTTGATAGCTCTGTCAATGCTCTCACTTATAATCCCAAATGGATTAGTGAAATCGACAACATAGTTATTATCATCAATATAGCATACAATGCCCTCTCGATTAATATGCGGAGTAGCTTGAGTACCTTCTTGATTTAACCTTTGGATAATAGGTTTACTATATGGAAAGGTGTCTTGAAAGGCAATCGTTAAAACCACATCTCCAGACTTGGTATGCACTGTCCCTGTGCATGAAACAAGCATACCAAGGGCGGGGGAATCAACATACGTAAGATTTTCAAAACGGTCCGTGGAACGAACAAGCTCATGTATTTCATTACATCCTAACATTATGCGCTTTCAGTTGAGGGCGCTATTGCAGGACCTCCGGTTACACGAGCAGTACTATTTTTTGCTGGAACTGGAAAGTCATCACCAAATACCTTCCTAAGTACCTTGGTTGCAAAATGTGGATCTGTCTCATCTTGAGCTTCCATCAATACCTTGTATAGGTTATCCATTTTTTTGATGTAGTCATCTTCATGAGCTTTATTCGCTCGTAAGGCTTCGAAGAGTAGATTTCCAGGTAAAACTGGCAGAGTTACGTCTAATCCATAATTATTTGATTTTATCTTCTTAACAAAATTTAATAAGGCAGTTAAATCGTCAAGATCCTTTTCTCCGTTCCAGTTTTCTGTCTCTGGTTGAAACCAATTGTATGCACAGGCAGTTATTGCAATTCCATTTGGGCGGGCATTCCCATTACTAGTGAAGTTTTTATCTTTCCATCTTTTTAAATATCTAATGCAACGTTTAAATTGATATCTTTCTTCTCTGTTGGGAAATTTTTCGTTAAGTATTTCCTTTAATCTTTCAGGCCCAGCTTCTTCCCAATACTTGTACTCATCAGTAGAAAATTCCTTTCCACGAGCAAGGCATAAATATTTGAAAACCCCTAGAAGGTTATACTTTTTACCATATAAAGCAAAATCAACATGATAAGATGGCTCTCCTGTTTTGTGGTATTGAACCCTTACACACGGGAATTTAATTGTTATTGTCCGATTGTATCCACTAAGAGCATCAACCACCCATTTCTTAATAAAAACGGGTTCATATTCATCTACATTTAGATCGTAGATTATCCCAATATCAATATCATAATCTTCTTCCCCTAAAGGTTTAACTCCAGTTCCAAAATCATAACTGCCTTGATTAATGGACTTGAATTCAGGCTTATCATTTTCTTTACCCCATTCTTCAAGCTCTCCGACTAACCTATCTCTCTTGTCTCGTAAGGGTTGATTGTCTTCGATGTTATTTAATTTAATTGCTTCATGGAATTTATTAAACTCCGTTTGTAAAAAACTCATTATTATCAATTTTATGATTGATCAATCTGTTATGGTGTTGATCAAATAACCTTGTATTATCCAACTAATAAAATATTCATATATCCCTTAAATAAATAAAAATCAATATATTACAATTGAGATTTATTTCTCACCAATGAAACAAAGGTAAGAAAAAATAGTTTCATCTGTAAGAAATTATTTTTATCTTTAAAAAAAACAAAATAATGGCATCTATTGATATTGATAGATTATCAAAAATGTTAAAGGAAAAACGAGGTAAAATGAACCTTAGGGATACAGCTAAAGCAATCGGCGAAGTTAGTATTTCAACTCTTTCTAGAGTGGAACAAGGTAAAATCCCTGATTTATCTACCTTTTTAACAATTTGTGTTTGGCTTGGAGTAAACCCAAGCGAATTCGCTCCAGATTTTCAACAAGACGAGGAAAACCATAAAAGAGAAATTCTTTATCATTTAAGAGCAGATAGTACTTTATCTAAAGATGTTGCAAGTGCTTTAAAACAAATGATTGAAATTGCGTATGCCAATTCAGAAATTCTAATTGATTCTGATGGTTAGAGGGTTTAAAACCAAAGCGGAAAAAAGAAGCCTAGCCTTAAGACAAGAGCTGGGATTAAAATTTAATGACCCTGTTGATTGTCTTCAACTAGCAAAACATATTGGCATTTGTGTTCTTCAGATTGATAGTTTATGTAAATGTGGACTTTCAGATAAAGATCTCAATGTCTTTAGTTCTTCAGGTAACGGTTATAATGAATTTTCAGCTACTATTTTACACACAGAACATGGAAATATATTAGTATTTAATCATTTTCACTCACAGGTTAGAATCAATAGCTCTATAGCACATGAGATAAGCCATATTGACTGTGAACATGACTTTTCTTCAATGCCTACTGGAGGAAATTTTGGCCTTATCCGCGAATTCCCAAAAGAATGTGAAGAAGAAGCAAATTGGCTTTCTGGATGTATTTTAATCCCTCGAAGCGGATTAGTCTGGGCTGCAAGGAGTGGTATGGAAATTCCTGAGATCGCTGAGCATTTTAACACTAGTGAAGAAATGGCCAGATGGAGATATAATACTACAGGATTCGCAGCACAAATGAAAAGAGCATCAAAATTTCGAAATTGAAAGTTAAATATTACATTTGTTTACTCCCACTTGCATTTCTGTCCCAAAATATATAATACTGGGACAGTTATATAAGTATTTAATTTTAATAACCACCTATGTAACTTTCCAATCCTATAAGCCTGTACGATAGAAACGGAAATCGCAAATATCTGAACAAAGCAGAAAGAGACCGCCTATACAAGGTGTTGAAAAATGAAAAGAGAGATGAGAAGCTATTCTATTTAATGCTTTTTTGGATTGGAGCCAGAATATCCGAAATTTTAAACTTAATAACGCACAGCATTGATTTTTCTGATAAAGTTGTGATCATTGAATGTCTAAAAAAAAGAAGGAAGGGAATCTACAGGCAAATTCCTTTACCATCTTATTTACTTTCTGAACTTCAACTTTTTGTACAAAACTTTAATCCAGATCAAAGGATTTGGCATTGGTCAAGACGTACTGCGAGTCGTTATGTAAAAGCAGCTATGGCATCAGCGAATATATCAGGAATCCAGTCTTCTTCAAAAGGTCTCCGTCATAGTTTTGCGGTACATTGTGTACTTTCGAAGGTGCCATTGACATTGATTCAGAAATGGATGGGACACTCGTCTCTTTCAACCACAGCGATTTACTTAAATATTGTGGGGGAAGAAGAAAGAAAATTTGCAATGGATATTTGGAGGATCCACTAAAGCTCTTTATACTTCACAAAGTATTATTTTTTTTAAAAACTAATACAATACTCCTCACTCTCAGCAAGGGTCCTATCCTCATCATCCAAGTAAGCAATTTTATAACAGTATTGTCGAAACGGAATCAAGTTATTTCTAATAAACGAATTTCGATTTGGATCTTCAATAATACTTTGTAACTGATTTCCATTTTCGAAAATTACAATGCCTTTTATTTTTTCGAAATCATCAAAATTTATTCTGCTAGTGAAAAATACTTCTGCAAGGTCGGTTTCCTTTTCATGGGTGGTAACTTCTAAAAATGGATCGCTTGGGTTTTCAAAAATATTGTTGCCTAACTCACCTTCGAATTCAGATAAACAAGAACTAAGCCCACCCATAAAAACAAATAGTAATATTAAATTTTTCATTAGAAATTGAAGTTTAATTGTAAGGCGAGGCCTTGATTCATATTTAAATTAATATTATACAGCACTAGCGGATTTTCAGGATTGTAAGTTGGTTTTTCAGGTTTCTTCTTTTTCTTCAATAGCATGTAGCTAAGTGCAGAAACTCCCACCCCTATTGGAATTCCAATTGCTCTTCTTGTATTTAAACTTTTCACCTGTTTATTATGTGAAGCTTTTGTTTGATCAAAGTTAGCCCGAATCATTTGAATATCATCTGGATGCACCGCTTCCACAAAACTATTCTGGGCAATCTCTAATCTAGCCTCCATCTCATTTAATTCTTTTACTTTCCCGCCATCCCAAATAATATAATACATAACTGCATTCCCAGCAACAGCTCCAATAGTGCTGAGGATATTAGTAAACTTTGCACTATTGTATTTTTTCAATTTTGCTTTGTATTCTTTAAATCCTTCACTCTGTGTCAATAGCCCTTTTGAGTAAGTATTGTCTTCATCTGGATTGACAGTAAATTCATCAATGAATAATTCAAATTCTGGAGCCCAAATTTCGATGGTGTGGGTTCCAGATTCTAATTCTAAATTAAATTTACTTTCCTCTCCTTTATCAATTATTTTTCCATCAATTTTAATTGTGGCATTCTCAGGAAGAATATTGAAGAGTACTTTTTCCTGTGCACTTACAAATTGAGCTATGGAAATTGAAATTATTAACATAAAAGTCTTTAAATATTTCAATCTATTTATTTTTATAATTATTAAATTTTATACTAATTAATCAGAAATCATATTCATTCTGATTAATCCAAATGAATAACTTAAAACGTTTAATATATCTAATATATATCAATCAGAAAACCATTTTGGAACCAAATAATTATTAGCTGAATAATCAAATACAATATAATAACCGAACTGAAAATCCAAGTGTCCAATTTTATTAGCTTTTTCAATTTAATTTTATAATTCTTGTTTTGATTTAATCTAAATCTGATAGATTTAAATATTAGCACAATGATTAAACTTGCAGAAAAAACTATATAAATTTCAACAATAAAAGAAGGAAAATTAAACCCATTAGAAAATTGATATATCAATTTAATTGATAGAGCCAAGAAGAAAATTAAAATTAAATTTACAAATTTCTTAATCTGACTTTTCAACACTTTTAATAAAGCATAAGCCGATAAAAAAACAAATAAAGTTATTAAAAATTGTATTGTCATAATTTATTTATTAATTGGGGATTGGGATTTCAATCTTAAAACCAGCTTTCTCCCCAACACCTAATCCAATATGTTGCAATCCTTCTAACGTTAAAACATTAGTATCTTCATTGACAGAAATTTCTAAAGATCCACCAATATGAGCACTCTCAAGGGAGGCTCCTATAGTCCCCGAAAATTTAATCCCAAATAATGTAATAGTTGAGGTCACTTCTCCTTCAGTTATATACGCTCCTGCATTTGCATCTAAATATAATAAATGCCATTTATTATCAATTCTTCCAAAAACAGCTGCATCTAAGTTTGCTTCTGCGCTCAAGAAACTACCACTTACTTCTCCAGTTAAGTTATAATCCTCAGAACCAACTCGAGCAATTATTTTAGCCTCAATTAAAGATGCTTCAGCACCATAAGCTATAGCTCTTTTTTCTGTCCCTCCATAGGCCGAACCACCAACGAATCTAAGATCTGTTTCAAGGTGTGTATTTGCTGAACTGTGCGTCTCTTTAATTCTTTCTTGGCTTCCTTCATATGACGGGATTGTATCTAATAATCCATCTGGATCTACTCTTGAAATCGGATTATTTTGAACATAATTAAAAGGCGTCAATCCGCTTCTTTGCTCCCCTAACGGGTCAACGGAACTCCATTTGCCTATTGAACTATCATACCATCTTGCTCCGTAATCGTACATATCTATCCCTAATTCATCTGTTAATTCTTTTCCATTGAAATTAAATCGATTTAAATATTCTGGCCCAAACCCTTCAGGTGGGCGCATCGAGCCGACCCAGTCTCCATCCATATGCATCCCAAATGGATAATAATGACTCTCTTTCAATATCTCTTCTGATTTTTGCAATATGCCATCATGATTTTTATCACTAAAAAATACTCTGTTATTTCCTAAATGATCCTGTATCGTATATTCAAAGCGGTACCCATTTTCTGATTCCGCATCTGGAACTACCCTTCCATGTGTAAAATACATTCCTTCTAAAGCTCCATCTTTTGTTACCACTCCGCCTAAATAACCATAATTTCCCTCTGAGCTAATTTGGCCATGTTTTTTACCGCTTGCATCATATAAGATAGTCATATTTCCGTTTACTGTCTCAATTAATTGAGGTAAATCTAAATAGTTATAATCTATATTATCTATACCTTTTCCACTATGGCTCTTTAATGCCCCTGATCCTTCATAATAACTTAGCGTCCCTTCCTCAAAAGAGCTTCCATATTCTGGATACAAATCTGAAACGGAAGTTGCTAAATCTCCATTGTATCCTATAATTATTTCATCAACAATTCCAGGTACAGTATATCCTTCTATCATGTTTCTTACTCCGTTTCTTTTTATAGAACTTATGTTACCTCTACCATCTGATGTATACCGAATTTCTACATCATAATTTGGGTGGTATTGAGTCGGTGGTGTAACTCCATCATATTTGATGAAATGATCCCCTTTTCTTAATCTATCCAATTGATCATAAGAAAAGCGATAGGTATTAATTGGGTTTTGAGAAGTCTTCCATTTCAACTTACTTATATTCCCATTATACTGAGGATACACTCCATCTTCATAAGATATTATAGACCCAAATAAATAATCTGGTGGAAATAAACAATCATATAAATCTGGTATCTCATCTATTAAGTTATTAATAATGGTTGGGATATCTTTTATTGGAATTCCTTTTAAACGACCCAATTCTTGCAACCAAACATATAATACGTCATACATCGTCTGTCTTGGTATTCTTCCAGAATAATTGAACACTTTTTGATCAGGATTTTGACTCATTACCGCATTATTCGGATTGTAACTATTGCTATTTGTTGTTGTATAAATTACATTCCCTCCTTGACTTACATTTTGAGAGTTTGTTACATTCACTATTGCTGGGTTTTGTTCTAAGTCTAGAGTAACATTCACTACCCCATTAATTAATACTGGGTTATCTAAATCATCTAAGTCTACATCTTGTAATTCCCCTGGTATATTACATTCGACAATATCATTAATTTTGGTCACCCATCCTCTTCCATTGTATTGTTTTGTAAAGCCTCCTAATGACCCATTTCCACTATTCCCTAAAGAAACACCTGTTAACCATCCTGCTGCATTAAAAGAACTTATACCCACATGCTCTGTACTCCCATTTATTGTCATAAAATGATCCTTTTCTCTTCCATACTCATCAGCTGTATAGTTACTCGTCGTTGCAATATGATCATTGCTCCTTGTCGTATGATATAATACGTCTGCATCATCATAGGAAAATACATATGAATCATTCATTGTTAATCCATTTACGTTCTTAGAAGCTAATCTTCCATACTCATCATAAACATAAGTGGTTGATGCTCCATCATTATAATTGCCATCTAATACTGCATGATATTCTGATTCTATTGAGCCTATTCCTGGTCCACTTTCTTTATATCCAAAGCTGCTTAGCTCAGGACCATTGGCAGAATTTATTCTTATCGTTCCTATTTGTTTATAATCATTGTAATCTGAATAAAATAACTTCTTCCCATTCGGCAACTCAGTTGTTTCTAATTGATCATATTCATCATAAGTATTTATTGTCCAATTTTCTTGATTCGGTACTTTTTTCTCTATTAACCTGTTGCGTTCATCGTATTTGTATTGATACACATAGTTTAAACCTCCTCCTGGTGGTAGTATCTCTGAGACATTTCCTTTAAGATCATAGGTATATACCGTCTTTATTTTACCCTCTTCTGTAATACGGGTAGTTTGGATCATTCTACCTAGCTTGTCATAATATTGTTCACTCGTATTATTATTTTCATCTATGGTAATTACTTTTAATAAATCTCCAGAACTATATCCTGATACATCTCCTCCTCCATTTATGTCATAAAAATAATTCCTACTCCTTGGCCAATTCCCTTGTTTCTCTACCGTCACCCTTTTTGTAGGTTCATCTTCATATTCATAGGTAAAACAAGCTCCTCTTTTTGAATCACACTTCTCCACGATTCGATCAAATGAATCATATTTTTCTGAAACACTATTTATTCCCCCTGTGGTAATACCTACTGTTCTTCCAAAGCCATCCATGCCATAGGAATCATTTAGATTATAGTCTCTTTGAGTATTTGCAAATACCTTATTAATATCTATTGATGCTCCACCTCCGAATGTAAAAGAATATTCATACTTCATATTTCCATTTCTCATCCGTTCCTCATCCAAAATCCCATTTGGATGATAGATTTTCTCTATCTCTTGGCCGTCTATTCCAATTACCTTTTTTAATCTTTTCGTTTCTTCATCATAAACGTATGTCTTTTCTCTTGTCCCAAACTTCTCTGTTTCTACCAATCCATCTCTAGTGTAGCTAATTATATTATCTAACTTTTCATTCCTTGCTTTTGATATCTCCAGTTGACCATGTGGACTATATTTTAAACAAGTTATATTTTCAAACCACCCTCCAGCGCCACTATTCTCATCATAGTCCCATATATCTTCATGAGTTGGTGCTACTATTTTTCCAAACTGGGGTCCAAATCCTTCTGTACCTGTAGGAGGTAAGTCCACTAATTGTACCTCGTAATTTAATCGCTTCCCACCCACTTGAGTGCCACTCACTAGAGTTTTTATTTCCACTGGTAAACCATATACATGCCTAGTTTTTAATTCTAGTAAATCATCAAGTTGCTGAGACTGACCTGGAGAATCTATATAATAATATCTGTTCTTGTGAACGTTTCCATCAGAATTTGTGGTCCAACTTGCTTTTAAATTGAATTTACTGGAATTACCTTGATCATTTATATCATTTATATAATAAGATGAGTTTTGTTCAGTCACGTAATCTCCTGATAGTTCTTTTACCTTAGTTGTCGTTTTTGAGTTGTATATAAACGTGCTTGTTGATCCTGTATCATAATATCCAGGTGAATTAAATCCATCATCATATGAATAACTAGGCGTTTCATTACTCATAGGTAAATTTCCAAATGCACTTGATGATTCCCAATTGTTCTCAGTAACTATTTGTGCTGATGCTTCTCCTGTTTTGAATTGTGATATCTTATCTATTTTCCCAAATAACACGTCATCCGTATGGAATTCATACTCCGTTGTTTTTGATGGACCTGGACCAACTGCTATCGTTTTACTAAATCCAAATTCTGATCTTAATGCACTTTCCCAATTCATATTATCAGGAATCCCATTCCACCGATCCAAGGACACTGGTACATCATAAGTATAGTAAAATACCTTTTCTACATCACCTCCAATTCTGATTACCTTATCTACTAAAAAGTTTACTTGGTATAACATGGGCATCGTTTGAAGATTTCTGTAACCTTCTAAATTAGGACAATCTATCTCAACATCAGGTGGTGAGGGTTCATTTCCTAACATTCCCATTCTTGCGTTTAATGCATATGCATAGGTTGAATTCTCAGCCCATAATTTCCAATTTTCATTGTAATACTCGAAGCTCATATCATTCATGGGTTTGTATTCAAAAGCAACTGAACCTCCATAGGGGTTATTATATTCACTTAATACCCACGACTTATAATTAACAAAATATGGAATATTGCTTATCAAAGGATCTCCTAATTCATATAGATCATTCATCACCTCAATTTCATCATAATCAAAACTGTGAACTAATGGATCTTCTCCCCCTGTGTACAAGTCAACTATTTGATCCAATAATATTACTTGATTAAAATTATTACTGGGTTGGAACCATCTTTTTTGGACTCCTCCTTTATTATATTCATAATAGCCTAAATTATTTCTCATCTCTGTTCGATATTCAAGCTTTTTTGTTGTCACTGTTTGGTACTCCCCAATGCGGGAATTCATTACTTTATATTCCACCTTATTAAGCACCATTGGCCTTTTCACATATCTATAGATTACTACTTTTTTTAGCTTGGTTTCTTCTTCTATTAATGTGGGTTGGCTTTTAACTGCGCCTCCTGGATCACCGCATACCCACCATTTATATTGGGTCCCTAAATCATCATTATGTTGGCTTAAAAAATATTCTTTCATCATTTGCCAAGGATGGCCCGTACCAAAATTTGATGGTATTGGCTCTGTAACTTTTAATGCTTCAGTAGATTGATTCGTAAAGTATTTCTCAAACCAATTAATGCTATGATCACCATTATTATTATTTAGATCATTATTTGCAGGACCTATACTTATTGATACTCCATTATAAACTGGAGCTAATGTTGGAAAGGTGAAACTTGAATATAATTTATTTGTACTGTTAGTCCTTGGCTTTAATGCATTTGTAAAAGTGTTATGAATTGATGGTCCTTTCTTATATGAATAACAATTGTTTGAATAAAAAGCAGGTACTTGGCTGTTATTCAAATTAAAACTTGATTCTCTATTCGAATGCACAGAAAAATCAAAGTTGGATTCACTTTCACCTGACAGTTCAATTTCTATTTCATATTCACTTCCAGCTACAAAATTTGATAAAGAAATAGATTCTGATTCTAAATAACCACTTGACTCATCTCCGACATTATTCGAAGTAGTAAATGGGAATCCTCCATTTCCATGTGGTTTATCGGAGGCAATATCTTGCCCACCGCCAGTATCACTCTGAAATACGTATGGATTTGTTGCGGGAGATACCCTTGGAGCAACAGAGCCATTAATACATGGATTTATACTTTCTGACTTTGAATGCAAGATTCGATTCCAAGCATGGCTATTGGAATTAAAGCTTTGTTCATACACTTTTTGCTTAATGTACAATTCATTTATGACCTCCCCGGCTGGCTCTATTGGAGGAAAACCTTCTTCTAGTGCATGATAATCCAATTCTAATTTTCTAAACTCTGTATACACACTCTTTAAAAAAACTTGCTTATTTTCAGCAAATGGCCTTGCTGAATTTCCATTACTAGAAAAAAAGTATTCTTCAATCTCATCTCCTTGAGCTCCAACCGTACCCTTAAATCTAGATACTCCTGAAAATGGTTCATATAAAAATTTAATATCTCCTGGTGCTCGGGTTGTTGATATCTTATTACAGTACCAAGATGAAATACTTGACTTTGGCAATACCAATGCTGCTTGTGTAGCTGATTGTAATGGATCATCATAAAAAGATTTATCCATCCTTTGTGAACTTGCATTCACAACTCGTATTGATCCTGTTCCAAATTCATATTCATCGCCATTATTCAATATCACCTTCCATCTTCCACTATTTAGCCTTGCCTCTACATAACTTGTGAACTTCTCTGGTACAAACACATAATCATCTTGTTCTTTTCTTTTGTAGACAAACTTCTCTGAAATCACTCCAGGTATGGATACTGTTATAGTATGAAACTTGTGTTGACCTATATGGTTCCTGTCTGAATATTCATAAAATGGAGTCTCATGATCTTGATCCTGCAAGGCAAAATCGTATTCATTTTTTGTATATTTTCTATAGTTAGAACTCTGAGCGGTTATCATTGGAACATTTAAATTCCATCCATCTCCATAAGGTATACCACTTATAGGCTCTGCATTCGTAGAGACTGTTGCTGATGAAGAATAACTCATCGATAAATCAAAACTTAAGCCATTTGGGTGCCTTATTGAACCTAGTGAGGTAGACACATTCGCCAATCCTGTAAAATGATTTACTGAATGGGAAACACCACCTTTGTAGGTGTGTTCCGATCCTTGTATATCTGACGAGACAGATCCAGGTGTGTTCGCACCTACGTTTTGCGCATAGTTTATTTGTGCAAAAAGCGCTATACTTATTAGTGTTAAAAAGATTCTCATAGCTTATTTTATTTTAATTAGTTTTTGTGTTTCTTGTTTTCCTTCTTTACTAGTGGCCTTTATTATATACTGCCCAGCTGGTAGCTCGGAGATGTTCAATTCTCCTTGTATCGCATTGACTGACTTTATCAATTGACGCTTTCCATAACTATCTATTATTTCAACTTCGGATATTACACCTTGCTTTAATTCAAAGGTTATGCTACTACTTGTAGGATTTGGATAGACTTGGAATATAGATTCTTTTGAACGTTCTTCTTTACATGAAGCCAACGATTTACTGATGCCTTTTAAATAATTAGACAAATCTGCTCCTTCTGATTGGAAATAGGTTCTTACACTTTCACTCTTTCCTAGATCTCCATACAAGAAAAACTCAATACTCAATCCTTTTTCTTCTTGTTGTTCTTGGATAGCATGAAGCTGTTCTAATTCTTCACTTTTTGATGTACCTACATTTGAAAATGCGTCACTTATAAATATCAAGTGTTCTATTTGACCCACTTCTACTTTTTCTATCCCCGCGCTCCAGGATGTACTTTTTCTTTCAACCTGCTTTGCCATTTCTGCCAGTGAAGCTATTGCTCCTTGGCCATTTTTGCTAATTGAAGTACCTCCAAATAAAGTGAGGCGTATATTCAAATCCGAATGTTCTGATTGCAATTGATTTAGTAATTTACTGATTTGTACTAAGTCTTTATCGGATTGGGAATTGGATACATCAAGTACAAAATGAATACCGCTGCCCTCACAAATATTATTCTCTTGTGATTTATCAAAGCCTTGTGGGATTTGATATGATGTAGTTTTAATACAGTAATCATAGTAGTTTGACTCTCCCTCCACTTGCAATTCAAGCTTACCTCCATCATTATCTAATATGACATATTGCTTAGATTTAGCCCCAGAAAATTCGATCCGTTCTGTTTTTGCGGAGCCTACCAATTGACAAACTAGGCCTTGTTCTGAAGACCCTTTCATGTAATTCTCCAACTCTAATTCGACTAAATATTTATCATTTGATTCTAGTTGAATGTAATTTTCTCCCTTACATATTTTATGATATTCTTGGGAAGAAAGGTGGTTTACTTGTAGTAATAGCATAGCTATGATACTACACTGTAGTGCATAAGGTATTCTCATATTTTTTGATTTTGTGTCTAGTTCTTTACTCTAACGTTTTCAATTAATAATTCATTTCAAACATCTGTCCTTTTAACATATGCCTGTTTTAGTCAAATTAATCTTTAGTTGAAATATGTGTTCGTTGTAGAGACATCAAGTTAATAAATTTTATATTAAATAAAATCATAATGTGTTTTTTTAACATTTAAATTTTTTCTTCATTGCTTAGTACCCTAAGGAAGCAAAAGGTAACCGCGAAAAGTGAAGTTTTTTTAAATTATTTTAGTAGGAGCAATATTTTGATTGAAAAATTAGTGAAATAATATCAGATATAATTCAAATAATAATACAATTATAAATTAATTACTAAAATAAATTGGGTTCAGTAATTGGTGTTAACGATATTAGCTGAACAGAAATTAGTCTGTGTGAAATATAAAAAGTATATGAAAAGTAATTCCCAAAATCTATTTCGTTTATTAGAGAAAGTAAAAGAAAACTTAGGAGATATACCTGAAAATATTGTAAAGGTATTTTTAAATTCTCCAAGACATCTTTTTGTTGATAAGTTTTTTGATGAAAATGAACTGGGTGAACTAATAGAAATAAATATAACAGAAAAAAACTTAGATCTATATCTTGATAAGATATATGAAGATAATTCATTAGGATTAGCTATTGATCCTGAAGGAAAAATTTATACATCTACAATTTCTCAACCGACCATAGTTCTGAATATGCTTAAAAAAATGCAAATTGAAGAAGGACAAACTATATTAGAAACAGGAACGGCAAGTGGATGGAATGCAGTAATGATGTCAAAACTAACAGGAGACAAAGGACATGTTTATTCAGTTGAATTAATCTCAGATTTGGTTGTTAGAGCAAGAAAGAAAATAAAGATTCAGAACATTAAGAATGTTAGCATAATTGAAGGAGATGGAGCATTTGGAGTAAAAAGCAAATTGTTCGACCGAATTATGTTTACTGTTGGTTCGTATGATATTCCGAATGATATTTACAGTCAACTAAAAGAAAATGGTTTATTGCTGATGGTTTTAAAGATTCAGGGATTTTTTGATTGTCTAATTTTATTAAAGAAATTAGGAAATCATTTAGAATCAATAAGCAATAGTGCGTGCCGATTTGTTCCATTAGCGGGGCAATATGCTATGAATGAATTAGACCCTGTAAAGTTAGAATCCCTAGACATTTGGCAAAAACTAAAACTTGAAGTTGTTCATGAACAAGAATTCTGGTGGGGAATAAATACTACCTCAAATAGAGATGCTATGTTAAAAATATCTGGTGTTGTGTCATTTTTAGCAATTGTTGAACCAGAATTTAAGATGTTTAATGTGGAGGAGGATACCAATTTTTTTGGATTAATAGCGGAGAAAGAAAAGTCAATAGTCTTATGGAGAAACAATAAACTTACTGGATACGGAAATAGAAAGGCATTATCGAAAATCCGAGCCTCTTTTGAACTATATCTGGAGTTAGGAATGCCGAGTGCTAATTGTTTTAATTTAAAAGTTTATCCAGTAAATCATGAAATTAAACTAGGTAAAAACCAATGGCTGGTTAAAAGAAGGGATTCTCAATTTGTATGGTTTCTAAAATGACAGTTGCCGAATAAAAAAGCAATGGGTTCATCCCATCTAATAAATAAACAAATCCTTTGGTTAAATGTAACCACCAAATGCACACTTTGAAAATTATAAAACTACATCCGTCTCGTCAATTAAATCATCTTCAAAACGACTCAAATAAGAACGAGTAATTTTAGAATCCACGTGACCCATAGCATCCGAGATTAAACTTAATCTAATCCCTCCCCTCTTCAAACTCATAGCATAAGTATGACGTGCAGTATAAGTTGAAATATCAGGTTCAATACCGAGCCTCATCGCAATTTCTTTCAAATCTCGATTTACTTTTCCAATACATTTTTTTATTCTGTATCCTTTCTGTGTCGGTGTCTTATGAAATTCTGACAAAATTGGAAACAGATATTTACTTTTAGGTTTATATTTAGATATTATGGATATCATAGGATCAGACAATTTCACGTTGAAAAGCTTACCTGTTTTTTGCCTCACATAAAAAATCCTTCCATCTCTGATATTTTCCTTTTTAAGATTACAAAAGTCCGTCCAATTAATACCTCTGCAATAATACATAAACATGAAATAGTTATGAGCGTTTGTCAAATCTGGGTATTTCTTTTTATCGAAGGATTTAAATAATTTCAGCTCCTTTTCTGAAAAGGCGCGATGCTGAGGTTCAGACTTAAGATGTGCATAAGAATATCCTTTTGGATTAAATTGATTGCGAAATGGGTAAAGTTCGTGAGCAATTAGGTCTCTAGAAATTGCTTTATTGAATATAGCAGATACAGTACGCATATATTGATTAGCTGTTGATCCTGCTACTCCATCTCTATTCGCTTTATTACCTAATAACCAGGATTCGTATTTATTCAGAAAGGTGACGTTGATATCTTCAAAATCAAACTTTCCTTTCACAAAATCTTTCAATGAATTCGTAACATTTCTATAGACATAAGAATTACCAATACTTCCTCCATTACGCATCTCTTTCTGCAATTCCTTAGAGAATTCAACAAAATCTTGGGTAGTTGTTTGTTCACCTTTAAATTTGCGCTTAAACTCAACTAAGGAAAGTGGCTTTCCTGAAAGTATGGCTTCATCAATTAATTTTTGAGACAGTAATTCATATCTTTTTAAAGATAGATTCTTTTGGTCATGGTTTGCTACACTCCTTTTAAATTTTGTTTTATCTGCGTTCCATTCTTTTTGATTTGCTTGAAAACCTAAAGAAATTTTTATTCTCTTACGATTAGAAATAACTTGAAGAATAACTGGATGCTTACCATTTGAAAGGGTTTTGTGCTTATACAATAATATTTTGGTGGACATCATAATGATACATTTTAATACATTAAAAATTACTAAATGTGTAATTACTTGATATACTGTATCTATTTTACGCTAAAATGCAAATGCAAACTTCTGTCACGCAGGGGGTCGCGGGTTCGAGTCCCGTCCGGACCGCTCCGATTTAGGGTTTCAACATTGTTGAGACCCTTTTTTTATTTCAGATGCAGAAAGCTTATTTTATGTACTTTTAAGAATTGATCCACCTAATTGAAATTATGAAATACTTACTTGCTTTAATCCTCTACCTAATTATTCCTTACAAATCCAATGCACAGATTAGCAATGATTCATGTACCAATCCTCTACCAATAAATAATTTAGACAGCTGTTATACCATAATAAACAATCAAACCCTTACGCTTGCAGGCGCAACTCCTCAAGGAAGATTTGGTTTTTGCACAGCATTAGGAGCAGCAGCGAATAATGCTTGGTTTTCATTTTCGGAACCTTCTTGCTTTTTAGAGATATCAGCCAATGCATTAAATGGAAATATAAATGACTTAGAAATATCGGTATTTACAGATTGTCAAATCAATGCGGTTGCATGCGAAACTGAATCTCTATTGTTTACCAATTTTGCCAATGCCAATTATTTAATAAGTATAACAAGTGCTTCAAATGCATCTACTCCTTTTGAATTGTGTTTTAGTAGTGTACCACCTATAAGCAATGACTCATTTAATGAAGCACAAATATTAAACAGTCCTATTGGATCATGTACCATGGTAAATGGGACCAATTTAGGAGCTTGCTTCTCGTTTGGCACAAGTATTTGTAATTTTTCAAATCGTTCCGCATGGTATAAGACACTTTTGGAGGAAGGACAAAGTGCTATCCAATTAGAACTGATTGAAGCAGAAAATGATGTTGACTTGATTGTTGAATTTGGGACCTTGACTACTTTAGATGTAGTTAGGTTTAATCCGATTTTTGAATATTGTGGGCCGGCAGATACTACTTTAATCTATGCTGGCTTGAATAGTTATTTTGAAGATTATTATTTAAGAATAAGTACTATTGCAGAAGATGCAGGAAGTTTTAATTTTTGTATCGCTAGTATTCCAGCTGATCCATGTGCAACCAATAATTTTTGTGAAGATGCCATCCGGATTGAAAATTTAATCACTGACGAAAATGAAGTTTGCATTCAAGGCTGTAACAAGAATGCCTTTGGGGCGGAATTTGATAATCCCTGTAGTTTTGAATATGAAGAAACTGTTTGGTATAAAATTATTCCTGATTCTTCGAATACCTATTTACAATTTTCCTATTCGAGTCCTAGCTTGAGCAATTTAAATTTGACCCTATTTGAAGGAAGTTGTAGCAACTTGGATCAAATTAGATGCATTACATTGAGCAACAATGAAAGTGGTGAATTTTTAAGTTATAGAATGCAAGACAGTGCCTATTATTTAGCAGTTTCATCAACCGATGCTGAAGGGGGCGATTTTGAATTATGTATTCAATCCATTACCCTTCCAAATGAATGTGTTAACAATGCAACATTAATTCCGCTCAGCACTTCCTTGGGATCTCCATTAAATGGTCCTTATTTACCTGATGAAGTTGTAGCGTTTAAATACCGCATCAATGAATATAATGTTGACAAAGTTGCAGGCTTGAATAATTGTACTTGGTTGCAGGGTATTGTTCCTCAATTTGGAAATGGCTGGGATCCAAACTCATTTTCATCTACTGGAGAACCATTAATAGCAAGTCCACCTTCTCAACAATATTTAGCGGAATGGAATTGGTGGGATAGTGTCACTATTAATTTTGCTACGGACATTATCTCCATAGGCAACTTCGATAATGATCCTGAATTAGAAATCTGTTCGCAAAGGGAATCTGATTGCAGCAACACGGGTATTCAGGCAAATACTATTTTACCTGCGGGATGGTTTGCTGTAAATACAAGCCAAGGTGATAATCCAAATGTTACCTTCGGTGACGGAGAAAATTGTGACACTATTTTAAACGGCTGGGAAGTTACTTTTCAGTTAAAAACTAGGACTTATAGTCCGATTGAACCTGATTCTTTTTTCACAGATTGTTCTGTAAAAATTTACACCTTTACCGATGGTGCCACTGGAAGTTGGATAGGACCAACCTATCTTTGTGAAAGTGATCGTCCATCGATTTTAAGACCAAGATTAAATAATTGCCAAACTCCTACAGCCAATTTTAGTTTCGAAAATATAGATAATCGAATTCAATTTACTAATTCATCTGAGCGCTTTGATTCCTGTTTATGGAATTTTGGAGATGGAAATATATCAATGGAAATTAATCCTATTCACGAATATGATTCTACGGGTAGTTATGAAGTTGAATTGATTTGCTATAATGATTGCTCTACAGACAGTAGTCGTTTAACTGTAGAAATTATAATTTCTTCTATTTCAAGAAAGCATTTTCTAAAAGATTTAAAAATAATTCCTAATCCAAATACGGGTTCTTTCCTTCTAGAATTTTATGGCCAACCTATGGATAAGGTGCAAGTCAGCTTGTGGTCAATGGAGGGGAAATTTATAAGGGACGGTGGTATTCATAATTTCAACTCAGGCACCTTCGCAAAATCCATGATGTTTGGGTCTGTACCGAAAGGTATTTATTTATTGAAAATTTCAGCGCCAAGTGAGCAGACTATATTTAAAAAGGTGGTTGTTCAGGAATGATCGTTCGATTTAACAAGCGCGATTAACCCCTAGCTTTTCAAACCAAGTAAAATGGGATTCATGAATTTACTTCTTTTATCATAGCTTCTGCAAAGGCATCTAAGCTGGCAGATTTTTCCTGTAACCAAATTGTAAATTTGTGGGAGTGCTCGCGATGAATCGCGAGCCTACATAACCAATTTCGTCTTGTCATTAATTTAATGAAAGAAGGGCGCGAATAATCATACATCTACAAAGAGATTGTCCGATTAATATTTTCAACATTAATAACACGTTTCTATAAACAAATAAAAAAGGTTTTATTTTCAAGATCAATTTATAGCCGCAATTAGTTCAAACTTTTTTCCTTTTTCAAAAGATTAATGGCCTCGAGAATAGATTTCTCATTACTGTATTTAATACTAGTCGTTGTTTTCCTATTCAATTTAGGCTCAATTAAAGTTAAATAGAATGATTTTTCTAATTCTTGATGATCAGGACGACTCTTTCCTATTTCTTTTAGCATCTTTAAGCCATCATCCATTAAATCTTGGGTATAAATTCCAGCCATTGAAGAATCAAGAATAGAAATAAACTCTCCTAATTTATAATTTCGATGCCTATTATTTTGAATATTTAAAATCAATGTTAATACATGATTTAACGATGATAACATTTCATTATAAAGTTCTTGATCTCCAAGATTAATGGCTTGAGCAATTGGAATAAACTTTTTCCTTTTTTGAAATAACACTAAACTATCTGCTCTCAATTCTTGAAATTGCTTTAGAAAAAGAGTGTCAATTTTCTCTCTAACTTGGCTTAGAAATTTTTGAGGTTTGTATAGTTTAATTATAGTGGCGGTCAAATAATCAGTATCATAATCAACCTTCGCATCTACAATAGCGTCTAATAAAAAATAAGTCTCTCTTGGATGGCAATCATAATTCTGGACTAATAATCTTTTAAACAATATATCCTCAAGTTCATTAGCGTTTAAAAACTTCTTGTATACTTTTAAAGTTTCTTCACTACTATACAATACGTATCGACAGTAGTTACTCATAAATCCTTCAATGATTATATTTTTTTCCTTTAAATCACTTTCATCAAACTTTTTAGAAATCTGCTGTAATTGCTTTGCATAAATAGCCTCATTGGTATGCTGAGCAATTCCTTTATTCGTGCAAAATAAAATAACTAATAGGTATATTATAGTTCTCATTAAAAGTGTGTTTTTTCTTTAGGTATTCCTAAGCCACAATTAATTTCTCCTCTTCTAATTCAACACTTAATTTCACTTTTGCTCTTAATGCTTTAAGGGCTCGCAAAATTGTTCCTATTCGGAAATCTTTTGTATTATTCTCTAGTTTCGAAATTTGGGACTTTTGAACTCCCAAGATCTCACCCAATTCCGCTTGGGTCATTTTCCTTTTAATTCGTGCATTCTTTATCATCGTTCCGATTATATCTATTTTGAGATCATACTCAAAAACATCTCTCTCAGGAGTGCCTCTTTTACCAACTACTTCATCTGTCAGTTTATCAATTGAAGTCAATTTCATTATTTATAATTAATATATATTTTTCGATAATTCATAGCTTTTTAAATTTATATCATAAATAGAAAGATAAATGAAGTTTCCTTACCATCCACTTATTCAAACTGATAATTCTATCATTAACACTGTCATAAGACCAAATACCAGAAGACTAATTAAGATTTTTATAAAATATTTTGTCTTTATTTTTCTGACCTCCCTTTCATTTTCGCTTGTTGCTCTAGCGTTTTCCAATTTTGCTTGAGATTTGCGAGTTTCAAAAGCTATTATCACTACCCAGCCAATAAAAAGACCGAACACTATTATTTTAGTTATTAGCATATTATTTCTATCTTCAAATACTGAAATGTTCGTTTAATCATGAGAATGTATAAATGAATTTAGCGTTTCAAGTAAAGATGATAATTTTGATAGAAAATGCAAGCTTAACATTTTGGTTATATTATATTCTTTGAAATAAGTAATAAAATATTTTAAATGTAATTTGGTTATACATTTGATGAAAAAGAGCATATTCCAAACTCATTATAATATGGGAGTACAAACCTCCACTTCTGCAATTGGAAAAAACAAATATGGAACAAACTGAAAAGAAGGATGCATTATCACCGTTGGTTATAGACCTCTCAGATAATAATATTTCTCTTCCCTCGCTATCCATCAAGACACTAGCTTACATCGAAAAATTAGATGGTATTGTCAAAACTTACAGTGAAGAATCTCCACTATCTGACACTGCTGCTGTAGTTTCCTACATATGGGCAGATGAGGCTAAGCAAGTAGCATTATTGATGAGAGATTGTTTACTTAAATTACTAGCCCTTCGCTATCAAGAAATAGATGGATTAAAGTCATCCGAGCAAGCGGAACAATATAGACAACAAGTTAAAGAGGTAATCACAAAAGCTTCAATTGAATTAAATAAAAGTCTATCGCTTATCAAAGATGGACAAGTTGAGAAGAAGGAAGAATGGAAGCACGAAACAAATCCAGCTGCTACTGTGCTATCCCAACTTAATATATTAGAAGACCAAGTTAAAAAAATACAAAGGAGCCAACATAAACTGGATGATATCAATACCTCGTTTGAGAACTATCGTAAAAATTTCATGGAGGCCATAGCTCAAAGAAAAGCGGATGTTAGGGAAAATCAAGAGATGTTAGCACACATATTGGAAGAACTAAGGTCTACCTCGACAGCCTCTACCAAATCCGATATTAATAAACTAATTATTGAGATTGAAAAATATATAGACCATTTGCAAAACAGACCTGAAAACAAGAGATATGAATCCATCCTGTTAGAAGAAATGGATGAGTTGGTAATTCCTGTTAGTAGTGTTGGCGGACCACTCCAATATAAAACTATAGATATACAATCAGAAGTATCATCCTGGAGTTCAATCGATGTCTTAGGCCCGTTGAGATCTGCAGATCTCAAATTATCCACCTATGGTGAGAAAGTTAATATGGCATTATTTAATCTAGCGAATCGACTAAAAGCAAAGATTGATGAGGCCGAAGAGGGAGAAGAGGGAGAAATTAATTTTGTAGCAAATGAAATGAGTAAGTCTTTAAAGAAAATCGACAAAGATTACAATGAGATGGTTCAGACTAACATCTTACTGTCTTTAGATAAAATTTCTGGCGATATTACGAGCCATATCACCGTCAGTAATTTGTATAATGAGCGATACGATTTCCTCCCAGTTTCTAAGATTGAAAAACTCACTAACAGCCTCACCTACAAGCAAGTCATCAGTGACAGATATGACACTGAACAAATCAAAAAGACATTTCACCGATGGACTAGAGGGTTTTTCACAAGAGAAAAATTAGTAAAAAATACCTCTGCCACTGAGTATATTGAAAGTATTATCAATGTTGATACAGAAGATGAAAATAATGCCATCTTTTTAAGAAAAGGCTTACTGGGATCTTCATTTACCGTGCATAGGCCTATTAAAGAAGCGAGCATTCATAAGCACTACGAATTGTGGAATAAAGGATTTGGTGGAGCGCTTTTAATCAGTGGTGATTATGGAAGTGGAAAGTCCACGCTACTAGAGCAAATTGCCCTAAAATATCCTAGAATGGCGAGCTATAATTTGGCATGTAATCATATCCTAGATATTATGGGATATAAACTGAAAACAGATGGCGATATACTGAAGACGATCAAAGAAATTATCAATAGGATAGGAAATGAGAATTGTATAATTTCAATAGATGACCTTCAACTCTATGCAACTTCTCCTCAGACCATGTACGATCTTATGCTGGAGCTGCTTCCATTAATTCAAAAACATTGTCATAAGATATATTTTGCAATAAGCATGGATCAAAAGCTTGTAGAAAGACTCAACTGTCACTTTGATATTGACAATGTATTCACAGAAATTGTCAATACAAACGATATGTCACCCTTACTAATTGAAGATGCTTTAAAAATGAGAGCATTTGCTATTGCTGATCATGATGATTCTGAAGTATCCAATGAGACCATCATTAATAGAGCTCAAAAAATTGCTAAAAAAGCCAAAGGTAATATTGGACTTGCAATGTATAATTGGTGCAGAATTCCTCACGAGGAAGAATTTAATAATAATAAACTATTTCAAAATAGTATTAAAAAGCATTATCTGTTACTTAGGACTATAGCTATGTATGAGAAGATGTATGTTCCAGATTTGATCAAGATGTATGACAAAGTTGAGCTTGCAAAGATCAAGTCCGATATAGAATATCTAAATAAACAAAAGATATTGATAAGACGAAAGGGTGGCTTCCTATCTCTCAATCCTAATCTAAGGCATCATGTGAATATGGAGCTGAATACGCTAACCCAAAATCTAAGGCAACATGAATAATTTGTATAATATTAGTTGGGGGGAATTTTTCACTATCGAAATCGTATTGTTAGTATTAGGCTTTGTTGGAACGAAGGTCTTGTGGGGAAGATTAAAAGTTCGACAAGTATTTCGCTGCTCTACGGAACAATGGATTACCATTTTAGCAGTATTGAGTTTACTTGCGTTCGTGCTTATTCATCCAGTGTCTCACGGAATTATCGTAATGATAGGAGGCTTGGTATATTATTTAATTAGCGACAATCCACTTTTAAAGAAAGAGGATTTTATTGGCAGTAAAAAAGTAGGAAAGACCAATACGGATAAGTCATTGCGTTTTACTTGCTTGACTACGGAGACTCAAGATTTAGTTGGAGACAGGCATCGACTTAGAAAATGTCTATTTGGAGCTCCATACATTAATCATAACAACAACTTAAATATCAAGCAAAATGGGGATGCAATAGATGTCAGCCTGACCTTGCAATCAGACCAATACACTTCAAGTCTCATTCAATATTTAGAAGGAGCTGGATTTAACATTACCATAAAAACTAACAATAACTAACATGGAATTATCATCACCATATGCGCTAATCATAGGATCTTCAGTTATTTTGATTCTTTCATTTTTCTTTGGAGAGGTTTCAAAGAAAACCAGTGTGCCATCTGTATTGATGCTTATCATACTTGGAATACTGGTTAACGTGGGTCTGAAAGGCTTAGGAATTGCGAACATAGACTTTTCATCGATACTGGAGATACTAGGTATCGTAGGTTTGATTATGATTGTGCTCGAAGCTGCCTTAGAGCTGAAACTCACCAAGGATAAGATCGCTCCAATATCTATATCATTTGCTATTGCTTTAATAGGACTATTATTATCCATTTGGTTTACCGCAGAGATATTAAAATACTTCATAGAAGGTATGGATACTTTACATGCTTGGATTTATGCGACACCATTGTCCATATTATCTAGTGCAATTATTATACCCAGCGTTTTGCATCTAAGAGGTGATAAAAAAGAATTTCACATTTATGAAAGTACCTTTTCTGATATCCTTGGAATCATGGTATTCTACTTCCTCACTAGTAAACTGCCAGCTGTTGATGGTGTTGAACATGGCGGTGGTGGATTCATAGCTTTTGTGCTCACTACCATTTTAACAATTGTACTATCCTTGTTCTTTAGTTATGTGGTGATCCTAATATTTCAAAGAGTTAAAAGTGATGCAAAGCAATTTTTATTGCTATCTGTACTTTTACTTTTATATAGCCTTGGGAAACTAATGCACTTATCTTCATTAATCATCATTTTGATTTTTGGTTTAGTAATTGCTAATATGAATTTGTTCTTCCAAGGTCCTCTAAAGAAATGGCTAGATAAAGTAAAAGCCAATGATATCTATCACGGGCTTCATGTAGTGACCTTGGAATCCGCTTTTGTAGTTCGTACATTTTTCTTTGTAATATTTGGAATTACCATTGTCTTCTCATCTCTAGCTAGTTGGAGTGTGGTTGGAGTATCCGCATTGTGTTTACTTGTAATATATTTAGTAAGATTTTTAATATTGAGAGTATCATTGGGTACGGATATTACACCTCAGTTATTCGTTGCACCCCGAGGGTTGATCACCGTTTTGTTATTCAATGCAATCCCTGCAACTGCTCAGGTTCCTGGATTTTCAGATGGCATCTTGTTATTTGTGATCATCGGTACAAGCCTTATAATGACGGCTGCTATGATAGCGGATAAAAAGAGAGCGGATAAAGCAATAGAAAAAACTAATGCATTACCGGTAGCGGATATGAAATGGAAAGCACCGGATTTGTAATTTTTGCTTGAATTATAGAATGAGGAAATGAGTGAATGATAGAATGAATATTGTCATCCTGAGCGAGCGTAGCGAGTCGAAGGATAGAGCAGGTTTCCCTCATCCCCATTTGCTTGCCGCAGGTAAGTAAATTTTTAAACAGCAGGCACGCAGGTCAGAGACCTTGTGCAAAACGATTTCCAGTCTAACATTACAGTTTTGCGCTTTTTTCCACTATTATGTTTTTAGAGTGGGCTCAATGATAGAATGAATGATTGATAGAATAATTGAATGCAAATCTGTTAGCTTTTCAAGCTATTCCTTGGTGTAGCTCTTCCACTCTAGAACTAATAGTAATGCAGAAGACATTTGGTCCTCTTTTAAAGTAGGGAGATTAAGTTTTATTTTGGGATTGAATTGCGAAGCAAAGCACACCGAGTTTTTTCCTTATATTTGCCATCTTTAATATTTTTGCTCGCTTACTAACATACTAACTATTATGGATAATATTCTAGATCGTTTATCTGAGTCGTTTAAATTATTGACTGCTAAAATATATCAATGGTTAGACCAAATCGTTCTCTCTCTACCTAATTTAATCCTTGTAATAGTAGTTCTTATTATCGGACTTCGTCTTATGAAGTATGGTAAGAAAATAGTTAGTAAGATTGCCGAAAGAAGCTTTCCTGGAAGCACGAGTGTTCAAAATTTATTCAAAAATGTAGGGTCTGTTGTTTTATACATGGCTCTATTTATTATTGTCCTTACGATACTTGGTTTAGAAGGACCTATCGCTACGGTACTGGCCTCTGCTGGAGTTGCAGGCTTAGCCTTAGGTCTAGCTCTGCAAGATCCGCTCATGAATCTTTTCTCTGGGATCATCATGAGTGTGAGACACGTATTTGATATTGGAGACTTCATAGAGACTAATGGTTTTATTGGAGAGGTACAAGAAATTTCCTTGAAAACTACCGTAATTAGAATGCTTAGTGGGGAGGAGATAAATATACCAAACAAACTCGTTTTGCAAAGTCCTGTCAAAAATTTCACTACTAATAATTTCCGTAGAGTGGAATTCAGTTGTGGTGTTTCTTATGGTGATGATTTAGAAAAAGTAAAACAAATTGCAATGGAGTCTGTAAGATCATTAGCTATAGATACCATGGAGCGCCCTGTAGAATTTATTTACACAGATTTTGGTGATAGTTCTATTAATTTTGAAATTAGATTTTGGACTAAACCCGCTTCGGTTTGGCAATATTTAGATTTAAAAAGCCATGCCATTATGAAGTTAAAAGCTGCATTTGATCAAAATGATATCATGATACCGTTTCCGATCAGAACATTGGACTTTGGGATTAAGGGCGGTGTAGAATTAGGGGCTGCTTTAAAGAAGCAATCTTAAAAGCAATATAGAAAACTAAACAATAGCTTTCACTCCCTGCTATCAGCCTATCTAAGTCAGCTAGATAAGCTATGGTATAACAGTATCTTTGATAAGGTATCATTTTGATCGAATGAATGATTCTCGATTTGGATCTTGTTAATAGCTTTGAGAAAGATGCTAGATGATCTTAAATCCGTTTATCTCAAATGTTAAGTCAGCTTTTACTGCCTAGATGCTATCAATTAAAGCTGATTATCCTATGCTTATCCAGCTTTTATTTATTTACAGAAATTGGTAAGTAGCAGGTACTGAGATTGAGTGATCACTTATATCACTTAAACACATTTCAAAATCTTATAAACTCTAAGTTTTATTTTTAAAACATGGTTTTCAAAAATCAACTTTTTAGAATGGGCGCTACATTACAACCTTGGAATATCCACGAATACTTTCGTCCCTTTCCCTAGCGCACTCTCAATTTTATATTCCCCATGTAAATTTTCAACTCTTGAGATGATGCTTTTCAATCCATAACCACCAGAAGTTTGATCCAGATCAAATCCTTTACCATCATCACTAACTGATATTTTCAAGTCACCTAAATTATTTTGAGATAAGCTTATCCAGGCATTCTTAGCTTCCGAATGCTTTAAGATATTATTTACCATTTCGAATATAATATTATAAATAGGATAAGAATAAGCGGAAAAATGTGCTTCATCAACCTCATCTTTATTAAAATGAAATTTTACTTTATCTGAATTATTTAACCTAACAATCAAATCCTCGATACTATTCAACAAACCAATTGACTCAACGGTTTCTGGCATTAGGTTATGCGAAATTAATCGTACATCTTCATAGACATCATTCAGTTGATGAATAGCATTTTTTATGATAGGATTTGAATTATCATCAATAGCTTCAAGTTGCCATCGAACTGCGGCTAACTTAGTATTTAAATTATCATGTAATTCTCCAGCCATTCTTTTACGCTCAATATTTTGACCCTTTAATTGAGCCAATACAATCTCCTTATTCTTTTGTTCGAGTGTTTTATTCTTTTGGCGTAAACTTTTATTTGCCCATAAGGCAATCAAAAACAAACCCAACGAAAGAAGTGATGCAAGAATTAAATAATTTCTAGAATTCTTATAATTCTTAAGTTCTAGTTGAGTTATTTGATTCTCCTTTTCAGAAATTTGATTATTGAATTCGATTTTATTCTGTAATTGGAGCGCTTCCGATTTATTCATTTCTTCTACCGACTTTTGATAGTTTTCAAAATAGGTCAACGCCTTTTCATGATTACCCAATTGCTTATGCGTATAATATAATTGTCGATCTGCCCGATTAATAAATTCTTTTGAGCCTGATTGAAGCACATATTCGTAGCCTTTCTCTTTTAATTTTAAAGCTCCCTTGTCATCTTTACGGTCTTCTAAGTAATTGGCTTTATCAAAGTGCAAAGCATACAATATTCCAAAATAGCCATTCTTTTCAGCAATAGATTTAGATTTTTCAAAATACAATTGTTCTTGTTCAACATTTGATAATTCCCGATAAACATTCGCTAAACCTAACGCATTATCAGAATCCTCTTTCTCACTTTTATAAAATTTCAAGATTTGCTCTACTTGTTTATAATAATGTACGGCAGTATCAAAATTTACATTCCTATAACCCGTATAAAAATGAAAATCCCCTAGAAAATCAAGCCCATCAATTAGATTAAAAGTATCTTTAATTGTTTTACAAATATTAACGGCTTGCCGAACCCGCTGTATGCCCTTCTTAAACATAATTGTATCAGTATTAAAAAGGCCCGTGTTCATTGCCATGGTGTTGTATCCATACAATGAATTCACCAATTGCTTTGATTCTGGACAACAAATTTCAAAGTGTTTTATGGATTCCGTATAATGTAATAAGGCACTTTCAAGGTTATCATTTTTTCTATAATAATTTCCATAGACCATTTCCACAAGCCCAGTTGAAAAATCAGTATTAATTTCATTGGCTAAAATACTAAAGGTATCTAATCGTTCTCTCTGGAAATAATTTTGTTCATAAATATCATCGATGAGTGTTCTGGATTTTTCTAAAAGTGCTTCTTCCTCAGTGCTCATAATACTAGAAGATTGAGCAGTTGCAGGTCCAATCGCTAAGCAAAATAAAATGAAAATTGTTGCTAAAATCTTATGCATCTACTAAATTATATTTCATGGCAAATTTCACAACCCCGACCATATTCTTTACCCCTAGTTTTTTAAAAATATTTCTTCGATGTGACTCCACCGTTCCAGAGGATATAAATAATTCTTTAGAAATATCATTGGTAGATTTTTCTTCGACAATTAATTTAATGATCTCAACTTCACGACTAGTAAGCAACTTTAATTTATCCTTACCTTCATCTTTTTCACCGCCAGATAAAATAGTTCTCATTACATCTTGGGCATAATACATATTTCCACCAGCAACTGTATTGATTGCTTTTTCTAATTCACCCCTTTTTACATTTTTTAAAACATAGCCAGAAATCCCCATTTTAAAAGCATCGGAAATTAGTTCAGGGTCATCATTTACAGTGAGCATCAAAATTGGAAGATCTGGAAATTGTTGCTTTACTTTATAACTTAGTTCAATACCATTAATGTAAGGCATTGACAAGTCCGTCATTAAAATGTCAATTTGATTTTTTGAAATATAGTCTATTACATTACGACTGTCATCAAGCGTACCTGCTACTTCAATTCCTTCCATTAAGTTTAATAGCAGAGACAGGCTATCTAAGATTATTTTATGATCATCTACTAATAAAATTCGAATCATTATGGGGCTTTTTATAAAAGTATGATTTTTAATTTAATATTAAACGGTGATTGTGAAAAATATGTTATGAGCTCCTTTGGCTCGCTGCACTTGCTATCTTATTGACAAGGTGCAAACTGTTGAGTTGTCTGCGATGAATCGCGAGCCTACACAAGATCGCCAAAGGTTGTTTTGGATTTAAATCTATTTAACAATATTGAATTAACGTTCGCCTGCCAGCGGGGCTTTCTTTTTTTTGCTGGCCCAAAAATTAAGAAACAAAAAAAAGGGCCTAAACCGGCTAAACTCGCCTTGGCGCTCCTGCTTTTACTTGGCATGCTACTTTCCAGTATTTCACTCTACGTTTTTCTCCCCGCAATGGCCACGCCCCAGACCCCACGAAAAACTATAGTCGTTTCCTCAAACAGTACCCGGTTTTACAAGAATGGAGATTAGGTGGTGTTCGCAATTCTCAGCCCGCTGCGCGGGCTTCCCTACTTTTACCTTTTACATCTCATTCAATCATTCCAAATAATACCTAATCCCAAAATTAATATGCAAAATACCAAAATCCACATTCTCTTCAGGATCATAAATTTCACCAGAAATGGTTATATCAGAAAAACTACCAAAAATATAATTTGCTTGGGCACTAATAGCTAAACTACCACCAATATGGAAATTTAATCCTCCACCAGTATGGATTCCGAAACCAGTATTTCTTAATTCAAAGCTTCCTACATTATCAATAGTAATTGGATCCACTTTGTTTCTGGCTGTTGCTAAACCTGCTTCAAGATATGGTCGCCATTTAGATAAGGTAGCTCCGAAAGTAAAGCGTGCACTTAAAGTTTCTGATGAGAAACTATAGGTGTCCCAATCAAAGGCTTTCTTAAATGTTGAATTATAATGTTGGAGGTGGATACTGAATTTTTCATTAAAGCCATATCCTAAGCCTAATTTAAATCCAAAACCGCCAGGTTCTAATTCAGCTAAATCACCAAGGAAGAAGCTTTCTGATGACCAGCCCGAAATTGATGCTCCTCCGTAAACACAAAAACCTGAAGTACTAGATTGGATATCTTGAGCGAAAATTTGACTCCCAAAAAATAAACTTATTATTAAAAATAAATGCTTTGTTTTCATGATATAATTATGATTAGTTTAATATTTTATTTGAGTTTCTTGAGATTTTATTTTGACTTTTGAAAGTTGGGTATTGCTTGGAAAGACAACTGTACCTTTTTCGATTTTACTATACTCAGGATAATCCAAGTCTAGCCAATTATTGAAATCCGTTTCAACTGCAAAAATTTGTAACGCGAAGAGCACTTTACCATTATTCTTTCTTTTCAACTGAGTGATCTTAGCTTTTACTAGAGATCCGTTAGAAATAATTTTAATTCCATCTTTATAAACTGCTATTGCGGATTCTAAAAATACCACTTCCCCTAGCTTATTTTGTTGACTTGAGATTGCAGACCCAAAACGGACTTGTAAGTATTGTTGGTCAATATATATACTTTTCGATTTTAGTTTTTTAGGCTTTTCTATAGACTCAATTACCTTTTCCTTTTTTACTTCTGATTTAACAGTTTCTATTTTCGACTCTTCAATTACTGCTTCCGTTGTGGGACTTGATGCTAAATCCTCTTCAATTGATCTTGTCTTTGGGACACTTTTGCTTTCAGATTTAGAATAGAAATTCGAACTAGCAGCCGCCACTTTTTTTATAGGCTCTTTCTTTTCAATACTTTTGGGTTGATCAATATCTTTCTTCTTTACCTTTTCCTCGATTTCTGGATCATTTTTTGGCCTTTCAATTTTTGGTAAGGACTTCTTAACTTCTATACTTTTTGGAAAAGTAGTTTCCTTAGAAATATTTGAATAGGAAATTTCATTTTGGACTTTATGCGTATGCTCAACAGAGGTTGGTTTTTCTTCCAATGAAATATCAGCTTGCTTATTATTATCTGATTCAAAAACTAAACTTCCTAAACCAATAATGATAGCACTAGCGAGCATAGAGGCAAGCAAAAATTTAACTGCTGCGTTATTGAGTAATGGAATCGTGAACAGATTGTTCCATTGCATTGCAGGCAATTGCAGCGACTTAATTGGTGGAATAAAATTTTTGAAGGTGGGACCCGAAGCTTTCTTTTTAAAATTAATTGCAAATAATGCAATGATGACTTCCTCCGCAGATCTATACCTTTTTTTGGGATTCTTATTCGTAAGTGTTTTAATTATCCTTGCGAGTTGCGGATTCGTTTCACCTAAATTAAAATCCGTTTTACCATTAACCACCTTATAAATCAATGTGGCCTCACTTTCTGCTTGAAATAAGGTCTTCCCACTCAGCATTTCATAAAGAATAACGCCTACAGCATATAAATCAGAAACTTTTGAAGGCTGTTTATTTTGGTATATTTCAGGAGCAATATATTCAGCAGTTCCAATAACTTTATTTTGTGCAGTTAATCTTGTGGAGTTATTAAACCGAGCTATACCAAAATCCATCAATTTGGTAAAGCCATTTTTATTGACCATGATATTACCTGGTTTTAAATCTCTATGAAGGATATTTAATTTATGCGCCTCCCCAAGTCCTTTAAGCATTTGTACAGCAATATCAACACATTCTTTTTCAGAAAATTTAATTTTTTTATTCAACAGTGATTCAATTGTTTCTCCATTGACATATTCCATTATAAGATAACTTCTACCATTATGGGAGATGAAGTCATATAAAGTAGCCACGTTTGGGTGATTTATCTGGGCAGAAACCTGGGCCTCATTTTGAAAACGTTTATAAGCATTGGACTTGTTCGTAATGTGAGGATGTAACATTTTAATCGCTACATTACGATTTAGTCTTACATCTTTGGCTTTATAAACGGTTCCCATTCCACCAGAACCGAGCTGACTATTAATTTGAAAATTTGAAATCTGTTGGCCGATCATGATAATACCTCCTTGGTTATTTTAGGTTGTTGATTTTGAAGTTCATGCTTATCAATTATCAATACGGAGATGTTATCGTGACCACCTCTTTTTTTTGCGGTATTAATTAAATGCTCTGCTGCCATTCCTTTTTCCATGGTATTTACAATCTGCAAAATTTCATTGTCTTGCAGGTAATCATATAGCCCATCACTACAAAGCAATAACTTGTTTCCGGTTTTAAAATGATCTTCAAGTAGGTAGGTATCTGGGACTACAGACTTTTGAGTACCGATAACCTTGGTTACAATATTTCTGTCAGGGTGGGTATTCTTTTCCGCTTTAGTTATTGTTCCGCTTTGAAAAAGGTGTTCTACATAGGTATGGTCTGTGGTCAGCAAATCAATGCTACCAGATGTAATCAAATAAGCTCTGCTATCTCCAGCATGTACAATAAATAAATCTTCATCTAGAATAACCATTGCAGTACAGGTAGTACCCATTTTTGCATGTTTTATTTCTTGACTAGCAATATTATAAATAAGACTATTAGTGGCGAGCACTGCTTTATTCAAACATGATTTGAATACCTCTTCTTTTTCATAGTACAATTTTGGGATTGCATCAATAGCTAATTGAGCTGCATAGTCTCCAGAATTATGCCCTCCCATTCCATCGCAAACCAGTGCTAGGCATCCTTTAGTCTTTCTAACATTCTCATCAAATGGATTAATAAAAACAAGTCGGTCTTCGTTGATGTCTTTGATTTCTCCTTTATCTGTAAAAGCAACTGCAGAACAATTAAAGTTTTTTTCTAAAATAGGTTTCAGTTTCTTTTTCCGCTTCAAAAATCCAAACGCCATAATTAATAAATTGAAAAGTCAAGAAAATGAATGGAAAGCCATTACGACTCTCCATTCTATAATTGGGGTACTATTTTATCACCGTTTGCGTGCCCATTAGTTTAAGTGCATATTTTGCAGGAACACTATAGGTAAATTTGGTCGCAGACCAATCCGCTCTCACAGAACAAAGAATAGAGATCACTTCACCATCCTTATTAAAAACTGGTCCTCCACTATTACCAGAGCCCGTATTGATAGACATTTGATAAGCCTCTCCTTGAAAACTGAGAATATTATTTTTCATCTCACTTAAGGAAGCATCAGATGAACTCCTAATTACCTTTCCAATAATTCCATCAGCAATGGTTGGGCTAGGTACAACTTTAGCGGAGTTACGTTGATCTGATTGATCTTTGGTTACTATAATTTGATCTGGTGATAAGCCTGGGAAACCCATGGATAACACCTTTTGTCCTTCTCTTACTTCTTCTTCTCCAGAAGCGAATTTCACGGGAGCCAGATTTCCTCCTAAATTTATTTTAATCATTGCTAAATCATGTTCTTCACTTTCTTTTGCAATGCTTGCTCTATTTCGCTGGGAGGTTTTTGCAAAGGTTACATCCAAGTAGGTATTTTCTGCAGTTACTGTTTTCCCAGAAATTGGTTCCCTCCCAAACAATGTAGTATTACCAGGAACCCAATTTCTTGGAGATTCTATAATTCCTGCATTGGTCCATTTTCCATTTACCACTTTTAATAACACTCCTTGCTGAACAGGAAAATTATATGGAACTGATTGCCAAGAAGAAGTTACGTGCTTGTTGGTCATAATTAATCCATCTTCATCTACCACGAATCCTGTTCCAACTCCTCTAGCGGAGATAGGTTCTCCTAGACTTACATTTTTTCTTAATCCTAACAATGGTTCAATCACATTAGGCTCTACCTCCATGTAAATAGGTAATTGATGTTTTTGTTTTGTTTGTGGATCTTCGTACATCGTGTACTCATGATAAATATCATCTCCATATTTAGCATGTACTAATTTCCAACCAGTCTCAATCAGAACGACTTTATTCATATTTTCTGACGCAATTGATTCAGCGTCCATGACATCTCTAATTACAGTGGTTTTTTCGGTAACTATTTCTTTGGCTGGGAATAATTTTTCTTTAAATGTAAATGCCATTGCACCACAAAGCAATACTATACCGACCATAATTGCGGCTACGTTTTTATAGGATTTCTTTCTTTCCACCACCATTGCTCTTTCTAAAGTATCTTTCCCAATACCTTGCTTAATTGGAGCTGCAGGTACTTCCTCTTCTATCGCCATCTCTTGGGTAGCTGCAATTGGTTCCATTAATTGAGTAGCTTTATTTACTACTGGTTTTGGGTCAAGATCAAAAATAAATTCAGGTCCTTTTAAACCCAATTGAATATGATCTCCGGGAAAGACTTCAACACTACCATTAATCTTTTCATTATTAACTAAAACCCCATTCAGTGATTTATTGTCCTCAATAAAAAATTGGCCTTGTTCGTTCCCTTTGCGTAAAATTGCATGTGCTCTAGATACACCTGCATCTACATCAGGATCAAATTTGATCATACTATCTGCTGATCTTCCGATAGAGATCGCATCATTTTTTGAAAAATCAAATTGATCTTTTTGATTTGTTTTGCTTCCAGAAACATGCTGGATAATAATCTTATTAATTTTCATCGCTTATTTTTATTTGGTTATTCGATAGTACAAATATGCGATGAGTAAAAGGATTCTGAAATAGCGGTAAGCCTAGATTTGGGTCGAGAAAACCGATATTTTTTTCTATGGGAAAACCAATAGATTGAGAGTGAGTATGAGTGTGGGTGTGGGTGTGAGTGTGTGGAAATGATTATTTCAAAATTTCTATTTCTCTAAACAACAACTCACTAAATAAAGCCCTTCCATTATTATTTATATGATCAGAATTAACAAATAGGTCTGTTCTATTGGAAAGTTGTTCATGGTGACTATAATCTAAATATGGAATCTTATGCTTGTCTTTTAGTTTATTGATTGCATTATAAAAATGTTCATCTAACCACTCTTTGGAAAAATTATCATTATAGGCTTGATAAAAAGGAGTAGTAACTAAGATGGGTTTGTGATCATTTTTAATTACCTCTTCTATTAAAGTTGATAAATAGTTAATGTTTTTGGAGGCACTCGAATATTCACCTAAACGCTGATGGCGTTTTGCTCTGTCTGTTGCATGTTGTTCTAACATCTTTTTGGAAGCTAATCTCTCATTATAATTATCTTTTGAAAATAAAGAAGAAATTAACTTTGAAAAATTTTGTTGGATATTAAAGATGATGAGATTTCGTTTTTTATGTTTTGAATACTTAATGAACTGACATTTAATGTTGACCCAAAAAATGTAAACGCAGAAATGAAATTATCAAGAAAGAAATTGAAATATTTAAAGAATCCTAAGAATCCTAAATTCACCAATATGCTAATCCAAAGCAATAGTTTTTTTTTACTTTGCTTTTTCTCTTTTGAAAGTAATAATCCTATGGAATAATCTATGATGGTGCTCAATAAAATTAACCCAAGAAATCGCCAATCCCACCATCCATAAAATAAATAGCTAGCACCAACTAATAATAGATTTTGCACCTTTAAATTCTGATTAACAACAAACCAAAACAATGCAAAAACAATGGGTAAGAAAATTGCAAAATCTATTGAATTAAATAACATTAGTTACTATATCAAATTAATTAGTAAGTAATAGGGGATAAAGATAAAGAAAATTATTATTGGAAATGTAAAATTCAAAATGCGAGTCTACTCCGAAATATCAATAACGAAAAAAGTACAAATTATTGTTCTGTCCAATTGAACATCGTTTCGCCCAAGGTCTCTGACCTCGGGCATGACTCATTATAAAAACAAACCTCATTATGTTGCCTGCGGCAACAAAATGGGGGTGGGTGGGCAATTCGAGGAGGCGTTTTGAAAAACGCCTCTACTTAGGTACTTATGATATTGATTTTATAAAAAATCGAATCAATACTTGTTGGCGAACCAAATAAAATTTTAATTTCAAAAACATGATTTTCAAAACTTGACTTCTCGGAGTGGGCTTAAATGTAAATGTGTAGCTGCCTAATAAAGGTTTTGGCTTTTTAAGGGATTTTTTAATGAGCATACTAAATGGTATTGCATCGAATAATAGGGCGAAATTAAATTATGAATACTATTCGACGAAGGTCTCCGGCCAACAACCTATCCATAATCGGAAGCATGTTGAAAAGACATTTCCATAATTATCTTCAAATAAGTAAATAAGATATCTTTACATTTGTTACTTATAAGTATTTAAAATAATGGCAAATTTACATGACAGAAGATTTTAAACATCATTTAATAGAAAAACATCAGCGGTGCAAGGCATGCCCTTCAAATGAAGCTATTAAAACTTTGTTTGAAGAAATCATGGCGCTTTTATTCCCAGATTTTTCAAATCTGCGCTTAACAGATTTGAAACTTATTAATAATAGCATTGATAAAGTTAAGCATGGCTTAGAGGAGTTATTCGTCCACCATCCTTCTATATGCTCTTCAGATTCTGCCATTGTTGCTGATAAGTTTATGGCATTGTTACAAAAAATTGAAGAGACTATTCAAATGGATGTAGATGCAATTTATGAGGGAGACCCTGCTGCGAAAAGTAGAGAAGAAGTGATTCGCAGCTACCCCGGTTTTTATGCAATTGCTGCTTATCGAATCGCTCACCAATTGCATCAGCTGGGCATTCAAATAATACCAAGAATTATTACAGAAATTGCCCATCATCGAACAGGTATTGATATTCATCCCGCTGCCCAAATTGATCATTCCTTTTGTATTGATCATGGCACAGGAGTTGTAATTGGAGAAACAACTATAATTGGTAAACATGTAAAAATATATCAAGGAGTTACCTTAGGTGCATTATCTGTTAATAAAGTAGATGCCAACAGTAAAAGACATCCTACCATAGAAGCTCATGTGGTCATTTATTCAAATGCAACCATTTTAGGTGGTGATACAAAAATTGGGCATCACAGTATAATAGGTGGGAATGTATGGATTACTAAAAGTATAGATCCTCATTCCACCATTTATTATGTAGCAGGAGATAATCAAATAGAAAAACACAAATAATAATCATGATCGAATTAGTGGGCAATACTCCATTAGTGGAGTTAAAAGTTTTAAATCAAAATCCAAATGTGAAGGTCTTTGGAAAATTAGAAGGTCAAAATCCAGGTGGTAGTGTTAAGGATAGAGCTGCATTAAATATGATTACTAAAGCGATTGAAAGAGGAGAGCTCGGCAATGGTCAACAAATTGTAGAGGCCACTAGTGGCAATACTGGAATTGCTTTAGCAATGATTGCTGCAGTAAAAGAAATCCCTATTACTTTGATCATGCCCGAATCTGCAACAGAAGAACGCAAAGCCTCCATGCGCGCTTATGGTGCAGAACTCATTCTCACTGATGGTGATAAAGGGATTGAGCATTCCAGAAAATTAGCGGAAGAAATGGCATCCAAAGAAGGATTTGTTTTGCTGAATCAATTCGGCAATATGGATAATCCAGAAGCGCATTATATTTCAACCGGGCCAGAAATTTGGCGAGATACCAATGAAAAAGTAACCCATTTCGTAAGCTCGATGGGAACGACCGGAACCATCATGGGCACTTCCCAATATTTAAAAGAACAAAATCCTAAGATTCAAATAATCGGTGTTCAACCGGAAGAAGGTTCAAGAATTCCAGGCATTCGAAAATGGAGTCCAGCCATGGTTCCTTCGATTTGTGATTTTTCTAAAGTGGATGATATACGCTTTGTAAATGCTGATCAAGCCAAAAGCATGACTCGAAAATTGGCAAAGAAAGAAGGCATTATGGCGGGAATGAGTAGCGGTGGTTCGGCAACTATTGCATTACAATTAGCGCAAGAAATTGAGTCCGGGATTATCGTTTGTATTATTTGTGATCGAGGGGATCGGTATTTGAGTTCGGGTTTGTTTGGGTAGTAGCTCGTTTCACTTACGGACCTCAGACGTCAGATCGCTTCGCTGTCAGATATTAGACTAATTGCACGTTTCTTTGCTCTAGCCCAACTTGTATTTTTGATAAAATTTACTTGAGCATTTGCTTTGAATAAAACAAAACATGAAAACAAGGCAATCTATTTAAAAGTATTTAACATTCTTATTTATTTTATTATCAAATAATTTGACTTTGCACTCTCCTATTCCTATCCATTAAAAATAATTTGCATCAAAATATTGTGCTTCAGCGTGTTGGTTTGAGTTGTTAAAATTTTCTACTAAATCATTTATTAAAATATAGAGCTATTTTGTTTCATAGAAAGACTGAAAATCAATATATTACATCAATTCAATCAATCACTTATGAAAAACTTTCTAATTTTATTGGTAGGACTTGCCATCTCTACTTCCTCCTTCTCTCAAGCAAACGATGAATGTATTAATGCAGAAACACTTACCTTATTAGAGGATGTGGTCCTTACAGTAAGTAACGATTTTAGCGTATCAACAGCTTCATTTCCATCAGGGAATTGTTTCAATAATGACATTGATGTCTGGTACACTTTTACCTCTCCTGTTGATGGTAATATCTTTTTTAATTTTAGCACAGGATTTCTTAATGCTGTGGTGTATGATATCTGTGATGGGACTGAAATAGTATGCTTAACTAATGATGGATTTTTAAATAATGTAAACCTAGGTCAATCCTATATTCTTAGACTAAGTTCTGCATCTACTGGCACCTACTCTTGCAACATTACTGCAACTAGTGCATCAACAAATGATGAATGTGTTAACGCAGAAACGATAAATCTAGTAGAAGGAATAGCAACTAGTGTATCAATAAATGGAAATGCAGTAAGCCCATCATTCCCTGCAGGTGCTTGCTTTAATGATGATAGAGATTTATGGTATTCATTTACCTCCCCTGTTAATGGAAGTATTTATTTTAACTTTAGTACGGGTAATCTTAATGGAGTTATTTACGATGCTTGTGGTGGTACTGAAGTGTTGTGTATGGCAAATGATGAATTTTTGGATAATGTAACCTTAGGCCAAAACTTTATTTTCAGGTTAAGTAGGCAAGGGATTGGAACTGCCACTTGTCTTTTAACTGCTGTCAGTACTGCAGCAAATGATGAATGTATTAATGCTGAAGCTATCGTCTTAGAAGAAGACATTGCTGCCAATGTTACTATAAATGGGATTGCGGCTAGCCCATCTATGCCTGTAGGTACATGCTTTAATGATATCAGAGATGTATGGTTTACATTTACTTCACCAGTTAATGGTAATATCTTTTTCAACTTTAGCACAGGATTTCTCGATGCTGTGGTTTATGATATCTGTGATGGGACTGAAATAGTATGCCTAACTAATGATGGATTTTTAAATAATGTAAGCCTGGGTCAATCCTTTTTATTCCGATTAGGCAAATCTGATGCAGCTTCCGCAAATTGTTTAATTACTGCAGTCAGTGAAGCTAGTAACGATGAATGTGTTAATGCCGAGACCATATCTATAATGGAAGCAATTCCAATAACTGTCTCTGTTAACGGAAGTGCTGCTACCCCGTCTCAGCCACCAGGCACCTGCTATAATAATGACAGGGATGTATGGTATGCTTTTTCTTCACCAGTGGATGGTAATATATATTTTGACTTTAGTACAGGATTTTTAAATGTTGTGATCTATGATGCATGTAGTGGAAATGAAATTATTTGTATGGATAACGATGCTTTCCTAGATAGCGTAAGCATAGGTCAAAGTTTTTTACTCAGATTAAGTCGATCTGATGCAGGACAAGCTAATTGCACAATCACAGCAATTAGCACAGCAGAAAATAATGATTGCATAAATGCAGATACGATTACTTTAGTGTCGGGACTCGGAACGACTGTTAGTATTAATGGAACCGCTGCAACTCCCTCTTTCCCAAACGGCACTTGCTTTAATGCTGAAAGAGATGTGTGGTTTACATTTACAGCTCCAGTAACAGGAAATATTTTCATTAATTTCAGCACAGGATTTTTGAACGGCGTTGTTTATGATGCATGTGATGGATCAGAAATTCTTTGTTTGACAAATGATGGATTTTTAAACAATGTGAATTTTGGGCAACGCTTTCTTTTCAGATTAAGCAGAACTGGCGCCGCTACATCTACCTGCACATTTACCATTGAGAGTATTGCATTTAATGATGATTGTATCAATGCAGAATCCATAACTTTGATTGAAAATGAGCCTACATTAATTGGTATTGATGGAAATGCTGCAACTCCATCTTTTCCCTCAGGTAGTTGTTTTAACAATGATAGAGATGTCTGGTTTACCTTCACTTCACCTGTAAACGGAAATCTCTATTTCAATTTTGTTTCAAGTGCATTAAATGGGGTGCTTTATGATGCATGTAACGGAAATGAGCTTCTTTGTTTGGATAATGATGGATTCTTATACAATGCCACTCAAGGTCAAGAACTAATTCTCAGACTGGGTACAAGTACTGCCACTGTTTTATCTTGTTCCATAACTGCCTATTCAACAATCCAAAATAATGATTGTGCTTCTGCCGAAGAAATATTCGTAGCCAGCATTGGAAATTGTTCAGATGCACAAGTTAGTTTCCAAATTGGTGGGGCTACAAACAGCATGAAGAATCCAAGCTGTGATATTTCGAATAAACAAGATGCTTGGTTTTTATTTGAATCGCCTATTACAGGTTCGGTAACTTTAAATTCTAATTTTATTTTAAACAACTTTGCGGTATACGATAGCTGCACAGGTGCTGAAATTGCTTGCTTCGAAAACGATGGTTCTATTCCAGGCTTAGTTTTAGGTCAAACTTATTTGCTTCAGGTATTTAGACCTGAGGGTGCGGGAATAATATCTTTTTGTTTAGAAGGGTCCTATGAAGTTTCTGAAGGAATTGAAAATAATTGTATAGACGCCATTCCCGAAACTATAAATAATGACAATAATAATCAATGGGTACCGCTATTAGATTCAGACAACAATATTATTGCTGCAATAAATGCTAGAGGCCAAAATCTAGGCCCTGTGAATACTTCCTTGTACATAGATCCTATGTCCACAAGAATATTCAATGGCTTGCCTTATCTAAAAAGAACGGTAGAGATTAATACATCAGATCCAATAAACCCCGTTTTAGTCCGATTGTATATTTCTGGATCTGAATTTGATAGCTTGGCAGCAGTAGACCCTAATTTGCAAATTATTCAAGATTTGGAAATTATGAAAAGTCAATCTTTAACTTGCAATGATCCCTATGATGGTTCTGGAATTTTTGTTCCCACAATAGGTAGAAATTATAACACGAATGATTATTATATTCAATTCTCGGTTTTTAGTTTTTCTTCCTTTTTCCCAACCACTCAAGATATAGCCTTGCCTTTAGATTTAATTGAGTTCACTGGAGCAATAACCAAAGAAGGTAATTTATTATCATGGCTTACAGCATCTGAAATAAATGTAAAGGAATTTGAAATTGAACGCTCTAATAATGGAGTAGATAATTGGCAAATCATACAAACACGTAATGCAAATAATCATATCGGTACAAATCAGTACCAATTTATAGATACTCGTCCTTTGGAAAAGGCTTATTATCGATTAAAAATAATAGACTTAGATGGATACACGGAGTATTCAAAAACTATTTTCTTAAATAATATTCAGGCATTAAAGTTGAAAGTATTTCCTAACCCTGTGGAAAATAATATTACCATTTTTGGCGCAAAAGAGGCTATTCAAATAATTGATTTGCAGGGTAGAATTAAATTAGAAGATGCTGCTTCAGATAATGTTAATGTAAGCCGTTTGGCTCCTGGAGTTTATTTTGTAAAATCAGGGTCTGAGCTTATAAAATTTGTAAAACTTTAGAGAACTTTCAAAATCTCATGCAACATGGGTTACAGAATGAGGTCTAAACACCAAACGTAGTGTTGGGTGTTGAGATCTGAAATTATATCTGTAATCTTATGGTTTTGTTTATTATTTTTTATTGCAAAAAGTCTGTGATGGCTAGTTTTAAAAGACAAGACAAAGGAAACTAAGAAGGTTCTGATTTTATACATTGACTTCTGGCAAACCTTTTACAACTTGTTCCACTTGATCGCATATTTTTTGTTCAAACCCAACGTACGCTATGAAGTGAGTCAGTGGAGTTCCATTTATTTCATCACATTTATAGAGCTTAATTTCATCCATTTTGTGGAGTGCCAATAAGACATCTGTTAGATTTCGTTTATAATCATCAATTCTAGTTGGTTTATTATCTTTAGCAGTAAACATATCTGTTCCAGTTGCCATGAACATGTCAATAAAATCAGGATTTGGGAATATAACTGGCCATCCAACAAAATTCCCCCATGATGAGATAGTCGTAATTTTAGAATTTTTTGTAAAAAGTTTTGGGCGACTGTAAAACGCATTTTCACCATACTTTTCTCGTAACTCTGTCTCTTTTGAAAGAAATAAGAGACAATAAGTTTCTTTTTCGGATACTTTTTTCATAACTATTTTTGGATGTTTTATAAATCAAATGTAATTAATTTTAAAAACCTGATTTGGATTTAGTTTATTTAATTTTGTTAGACCAGAATTAAAAGATATAAAACCTAATTTATCTTCTAAAGTAATTTCTCAAAAATAATGCACTTGCAATTGAAAAAAGATTCTTTTTCCCTTAAATAAACATAATTCACCTCCCTACTTACCGGCAATGTGGAAAGAAAAAAACCACACTCACTCCCACACTCAATTCCTAGCCGCAGCTTCCTCCCTAAAAAACTGTTGATACATCGCACCACGAATTTTTTCATCTCGTCCATAACCATTCGGTGGCACCATAAAAATTTGTGACATAATCACTCCCACCAATTCGCGTTTTGGGTCCATCCAAAAATGAGTGCCTTCATAACCCGCGCCCATTAAAAGTCCTTTATCTCCTTCGCCTTTTATTCTCATAGAATCATTACTGACCCATAGATTGTAGCCATTGTAACCATATTTATTATCCAGTTGTGTATGCGGTGATTGAATATCCAAAATACTCGCTTCGTCTAAGAATCGGTAACCGTTTAATTTTCCTTTTTTTAAAAACATCCGCAAAAAATCCAAATAGCCATCAGCAGTTGCGAGCATGCCTTCCCCACCTAAATACAAAGTGTGCGATGGATCATAGAAAGGAACATTTGCGCCAAAAATATCTAGCTCTCCATCATTTGCAATTCTGAGCACCGTATCCTGTCCTGATACTTTTGGAAGCAATTTCACTCCGTCAGGCAGCCCATATTGCAATCCTTCAATTTTCATTGGCCCTGTCATTCGCTCTTCTACTAATTGTTTCAAAGTCTTTCCGCTTGCTCTTTCCGCCACCATTCCCAACACCGTAGTATTTGTACCATAATGACGGAATGCTCCTGGTTGATGAATTAGAGGAAGTTTAATTAGCCGTTGAATAAATTCGTCTGTATTTTTTGAAGTTGCCAAATCTTGTTCCATCATTGACTTATCAATACAATCGATTCCATTGAACGCATAATAAAAACCTGCTTGATGATTTAACAGATGCTCTATGGTCATAACTTCCTCCATCGGTACCATTTTGATTGGACACGGAGATTCGCCTTCCTTCAAATGAGCAACTGGTTGCCCGTTCTGATTTACGGCCACTTGTAAATTTTTAAATTCAGGAATAAACTTCGTTACTGGATCATCCAATTTCACTAGACCATCTTCCACCAAATCAAAAAAGGTGGTAATGGTAACTATTTTACTCATTGACCAAATCCGAATCCAAGTATCACCATCGACTTTCTTATCGCCTACTAGATCTTTATTGACCTTACCATGTTCATAAACTACCTTGCCATCTATATCTTCCACTCGAACATACAGGAATGGATAAGCGCCATTATCAACAAAGCTGTCTGTAATGGAATCGAGCTGAGTTTTGTTATTGATTTGGATTTTACTTTGCGTTATTTTTTCTGTTTTACAGAATGAGCATAAAACAATTACACAACCTATATACACGTATTTAATAATGGAATTTAACTTCATTGATTTATTTTTTTTAATACTGAGGGTGTTGACAAATTTAATATTAAATATATTAACACTTACTCTCCCGCACACACTCACTTTTACATTTTACATTTATTTAAGATTTTACATTTAAACCCAACTCTACCAAAAATCCATCCCTATTCAAAACCTCCAATTGGCCTCCTAATTTCTCCGCTCTCTCCTTCATATTTTTAACCCCTTGTCCTGCTGTATTTATAATATCAGCAGAAGTCCCATTATCATGGATGGATAATTTTAACAAATTGTCTTTTCTAGATAATTGTATAGACACCTGATTACCATTGGAGTGTTTTAAAATATTAGTAATGGACTCTTTGAAAATCATGTAGATCTGTTGCCTACGATCTGGACTAAGAAATTCTGTTAATTGAACATTAGAAACATCTAAGTCATAACTAAAGGATGTATTGTAAAATGCTTCACCTAAATAATGATTCATTCTATCAATCAAGTTTTCGTATTTATCTTTGGAAGCATCCATGGCCCATACAATATCCCGCATCTTTTCCATAGCCACTTTAGATCGTTCACCAAGAATTTCTAAATCTTCTTTCGAATTCTCTTTAGGATTGATGGCAAGAAATTCTGATTGCATAGAAATTCCAGTAAGTAAAGAACCCACATCATCATGCAGATCAGATGAAATTTTAGTTCTTGCTTCTTCTAAAGCTTTTGCTTTATCCAATGCAATGGATACTCTTATTTTAATGATAGCATAAACTAGCATTAAGCCTATTATAAAATAAGCTAAAATGGCTAGCCACGATTTCCACCACGGCGGGCGAATCGTAAATTGGTAAGTACTAACTGGCCCCCAAACTTCATTTTTAAATCTCGATTTAATTTGAAAATTGTAATGATCAGGGTTCAATTTTCCAATAAATATTTTAGCATTTTCAGATGGAAAACTCCAGCCTTCTTTTTCATTCAATCGAAAACTATATTCCAAAGATTCTGTTTTGCTTAGATCAGTCCCCACGCAATCAAAGGAGATAAAATTATTATCATGCCTAAGACTCAAATCTTCGGGCAGGAAAGTCCAATTTCTAATACTATCAAATTTGTAATCAGATATAATTACATCGTTGCTTAATTTTATAGCGGATCTTTTATCCCAAGCAATTGATTCATCAAATAACAAAATATCTTTAATAACCGTTTTGGGTTTGGGTCGATCAGCATCAAAATCATCTGGATTAAACCAATACACTTTTCCATGTCCAAGAACCCAAATTTCATTTTCTTTACTTTCAAAAATTCCATTTCCATTAACCCCGCTTACGGGTAATCCAGTTTGTGAATTATAAGATTTAAAACCTTCAATTTGTTTATGATTTTCATCTTTAGAATACTGCCCGCGTAATAAATCAGGCCAGCCTGCAAGCCAAAGTCTATTTTTACTATCATTAAAAATAGAACTTACATAAGTATTATTTAACCCATAGGAATCCGTATAACGTTGTAAAATAAAATGCTTATCCTTTTGTTCACCAATCTTGGTTAATTGATTGCCAGGGGTGAAACCCATCCACACTTCATCATTTCCATCTATTTCCAGTGGGCCTCGATTATCAATAAATGAATAATCTTTATCAAACTGAGAAACATAATTAATATCGTATTGATCATCTAAATTATAACAACTCACCTCGCCTAATATGCTATTAACCCAAATCTGTTTTTTGGAATCTATGCTTATACCCATTAAGTCATCACTCCTAAGCCCATGTTCTTTCCCATAAAAAAGTAAACCATCTTCTTCTAACTTTGCAAATCCAGCCTTAGGTATTTCATCATGTTCATATATAGCGCACCAGATACTTCCATCATCAGTTTCAATTATACTTTTAACTACATCCGCAGGAAAACCATTTTCCTCATGATGATTAAATAAGACCCCACTTGGTGATGTAGCATCTAATTTAATTCGACTCAAACCTCTCACTCTTAAACCCAACCAAAGATTCCCATTTTGATCACCTAATATATCGTCGATATAGCTATCTCGAAGTCCATTTTGATTATTATATTGATAAAAATTTAAGACTCCTTTTTCCTTATCTTCTTCAACCATAAAAATTCCGTTACCATAGCTTCCCAACCATAATCTTCCCCACATATCAAAAGTTCCGCAAGTAAAGTTGGCGGGTGCATTTTTAGCGCCAAAATCCCAAAATTTATAAGGATTAGTTTGGATAGAATGAAGTTTAGATCGGCTACAGAACCAAATTTGATTTCCAATTTTTGATAAACTAATTGAATAGTAATCTATTCCATCATCTTTGTTATGCTGTGTATATTTATAAGGCTTTTGTGAAATATCCATGCTGATAAATCCACCTGCTTGCACTAACATGATTAACTTCCCATTGTCATCAATAGCCATCCCATGATAGATTGACTTATTACCAACTAGATTTGTTGGTGCACCAGCGCTTTTGGAATAATAAGTTAATTGAAATTTCTCATCTTTTGCATTTAAAAGAATTAAGCCATTATCAGTACCCATCCAGAATAAATGACTGCTAGATTGGCTCATTGATAAAATATTTAATTGGGGAAATGATTCCGGAAAACGATAATGCTCAAAATTAATGGCATCACTTCTCTCTTTTGCAAAAATAGCAAAGCCTTGATCGGAAAAAATCCATACTTTACCACTTTGATCACAATTGACAAAGTTTGGCGTTCCAATTTCATCTAGTACAATCTCACTAATCGTGTAATTGAGTGAGTTTAAAAGGTATAATTTATCTTGTGCGATGATCCACAATTCACCATTTCTAAAATCGTAAATCCTAGGATGCCTTGGCAATTTATAATGGGTAAAACTTTCTCCATCATAAAAGCATAAGCCATCTTCTAAAGAAGCCCATAAATTTCCATTTGGATCAAAAGCTATGTCCGTAAAATGGTTAGATGGCGCCCCTTGATCAATACTATAATAATAAGCATAAGTACCATCAAATTGCATTAGACCATTCACCGTGCCACAGGACCATAATTGACCAATGGAATCCAGTGCAACAGAATAAGGGGCACCAGGTTTAAAGCCTTCTTGGCGATCTAGCCTTTTCACCGTTTTATTGGGAATAAAAGTGGTAAGAGGACTAGTAATTAATTTTCTTTCTGGCTTATACGCAGTTGTCTTTGTAATGAGTTCTAATGGTTTCGGTTTTCCAAATACACCCTTTGAAAATTTTCTGCTAGCCTGTCCATGTAATGCTTTTTCATCATTCAAATATTTATAAGGAATCTCGTACGAATAAACCTTGGGTTTATTGATGGGTACTCCTTTCATTCCTTGGAGCTTAATTTCTCTAGGTGGAGGTAGGCTATCACCGGAGATGATTCTTGAAGGACCCAATTTCTGATTTTCTAATAATTCAACGCTTAATGGGTCTTCACTTTCAACCTGACAATGGATGAAAGCCAACAAGAAAAAAATACAAATTAATTTGTAGGGCTTGTGCATTTAAAAATTATTATTGGCCTACCTTATAGTCGAATTTTATAATTCACCCAATTGAGGTATTGTTTATACAATAGTAAACAATTAACTTTATATAAAATTAAACCATTGAAAGGAAAAGTAATAAATATAGTTGAGGATGATCCATTAATCTTAGAAAATCTAATAAGGTATATCAATCTTCAAGCAGACATGAAGATAGGGATAACCACAGATTCAGTAGAATCCTACCTTTGTAAGTTGAAGCAGTCTCCAGAAATAGAGGCACAAGTATTATTACTAGATGTTGGCTTACCTGGAAAATCTGGTTTAGAAGCCTTACCGATATTTAGAGAACTTCAGCCCAACACTGACATCATCATGTTGACCACCTTTGAAGAAGAAAAGGTCGTTCTTAAAGCCATGTGCAATGGGGCAGTAGCCTACATAACTAAACGAACCTCCTTAAATCAAATCATTGATGCGATTCGCATTGTCATAAATGGTGGCTCCTACATGTCTCCTATGATTGCCAGAGATATTTTTAATTTTATGGTTCGCACAAAAACTCCTGAAAAGAGTAACATCTTATCTAAACGACACTTAGAAGTGCTGGAACGAATTGTAGATGGAAAGTCTTACACTACCATCGCCCATGAATTATTCATCTCTCCTGAAACCGTCCGCTCACATATTAAATTAATATATCGTGCTTTAGAAGTGAATAACAAAGCATCTGCTATTAAGAAGTATTTGGCTGGATACCGATGAAGAAGATATCAGATATCAGTACACAGATTTCAGACCAAAAAAATGTTTAGTGCGTAATGAGATCCAGAACTTGGAACTCGGAACTTTTCAAAGCCCCTCCGCCAGGCGAAATTTACATTAAAACACTCTATAAAAGCATTTAGTCAACAATTCCTCTAAAAATCCCCCCAATTGCGGTATTGCACGAGTGCTAAATAGGTTCTACTTTTACACTAACTAATATACCAAATACAATAACGATGACTTCAATAACCCAAGCTGAAGCAAAGGCTAAGGACATTCCTATGCCTTTCAGAAAATTAATATATCACGATCTAAGAAAAGATAGCCTTACAATAGGTAAGGCAAAATTAAAGGTGATAATATTATAGTATCCCTGCAAACCCCTATTCGATAAACCTACAACTTCTACATTATGAATTCTAAATCCAAAGCAGCAATTAAGGCAAAGGTGATTCCCTTGCCATTCAAAAAAATTACAAATCAATATCTACAAAAGATAGCCATAGCTACACAGCGAAAAGTAGAGATCATTGATCTAAAACGGATCATCTATTTTAAAGCAAGTAGCAATTACACTGAAATTCACTTAGATAATATGGAAATGCTTTTAGCTAGCATTACCTTGAAAAAATTTGAACAAAAATTAAATCCTAAAACTTTCCTAAGGATTCACCAAGGATATATCGTGAACAGTAATTACATAAGCGCATATTTATTAGATAGCCAAGTAGTTCAATTAACGGATAGTATACTGATTCCCGTATCAAGATCGAAGAGACCAATTATCACCCAATTTATAAATCAAATTACGCTTTAAGATGAAGAACTTTATATATACTTTAACCGTATTCCTATTTGCAGGTAGCCTTATTCTAACTGGACAATCGTATACAACTTTTGAACAAGTTCCAGCTGACAGTAGTGACTATTACATTAATTTTAATTGGGAAATAAATACTACTAGTAATTTAAATTGTTCATGTGTTCCACCATCATCAACTAGCATGTCGATAGGAAGGGAAATTGGATTTATTCAATATGAGAATGTTTTTAACACGAGTAATCCACAGAACAATCCATGGTCTGGAATAGCTGCAACAACATGGCATCCTGGTCAAAGTGCTACCTACCTGAGTTTTATTACTAACAATAATTCAATGGAAAATTCAGGTAACATGTCCTGCGTTTTAACATGTAATTATAGTAATACTTCTAACGTTGTTGTTGCCTCGACTCAACCCTTAAAAAATGGCATTAACCTAGATTTGATGCGAAGTGACACTGGATCGGCTATATTAACATGGGATGTGATTACAGACATCCCCAATAATCTCTACAACTTAGTTGTTTACAAAAATAATATTCAGGTTGAGACCCTTAATGAAAAGTCCACTACAAGCTGGCAGGATCCATGCCCAGCTATTGGGGATGTTTATGGGATTCAAACATATTATAATGCGGGCAGTAGTAGTACAAGCACTTCAATCAGTGATGTTCAATTTACACAACAAATATATGATTCGAATATCCCCTTTAACAGTATTTCTGGAACCGTGGTTACCCTAAGCTGCAACGGTGAATCTGGGGTTATAATTAAGGCAACATTGATGAACCCAGCAGAAATATCTAATGGGAATTGTTGGCCACAAGAATATACAACCATGACAACTGGCTCATCTGGAAACTTTCAAATTCCCAACATCTATCGTGGGGTTGGTAGTGATATGGCAGAGTATGCCCTTGAAGCTTTTTTGCCGGCATCAGGAGGAGCTCCTGCGCATTCTTTTAGAATTCGAACGGCTGGAGCAGGTTGTCCTTATAATGCGACCGATAGTGTGCGGACGATTATATTAAGTTCAACAAACCAGAGCCCTGTTAATCAATCTTTTGTTGACATTACTTCATTTGTAATAAATGGTAATGTCTCATCGATGGGCCCAGGCTTCAACACGTGCGGACTCGAAGGAGTCACCATTCAAGAAGCTCCACCTGGTAATTCTGGCATAGCTCCTGTTGAGACAGATCAAGATGGAAACTTCAGTTTAGTGGTTCCAGAAGGAAATAAAACATATCAAATAATGGCGAGATATGGATTTAATTTTGGTTCTATTCCTGATTCAGTAAAAGCTATTGCTGTCGGTAATACAGATGTAGCAGGTCATGAATTTATTCATACAGAAAGCTATGAAGTTAGTGGATTTATTGGTGCAGGTTGCCAAGAAAACATTGGTCAAGCATCTTTGGAAATTCGGGATGAAAGGGATAGTTGCACATTAGTAAATATCACCACAAATAGTTCGGGGTTTTATACTGCCACACTTCCTGCTCGCCCATTGCATTTTGAAGTGACTGGTATCAACCTACTACCCGGTTCGGGGTTGACAGATGAAGCTGTAGTAGTGAGCGGGTTTGGTGGAGCTGATACCATATTACTTGATACCATGATCGAAAGAGATTTTATTTATCGCAGGCCTTTGTCTGTAGAAATTTTGGGCTTACCTGAGTCTTCTTGTGCTGCAATAGCAAATCCGATATTAGTAAAAGGGCGAACTTATGGAATGGGAATTAGGGTTACAGAAGGCGAGAATTGCCCGATTGATACAGGTTCGGTAGTCATTGCTAACAGCATTAGTGGCAATCAAATGGTTGCAACGAAATATGATACTATCCCCATTTCTAATGGATTGGCAGTGTATCAATTCAAATCAGGTGATCCGAATTTTTTTGGTAATCATTTAAAGAGCATGGCTATTACTGCAAAGGTAGGAGAAGAAATTGAATCCATTACAATCAATGCAGTTGTGACTGGAGCCACCCAAAGTGGAAATAATTTCATGACATCAGCACCAACGGAATTACCCCTTTTGATTCTACGGGACCCGCCAGGTGATCAGAGTTATGCTGAATGGTCTCAAACTAATACAACAACCATTGGCCAGACTTTTTCTACTAAGGTCGGAGGAGGTGTCAATATTTGGACAGAAGCTAGTACAGGAACTGAATTTTTTGGACTTGAAATATGGGGTCAAATTGGAGGCTCGATAAATATTTCAGGATCAAAGACAACGCAAGAAGAATTTGTTTTTGAAATGGCCAATACACAAACTTTTAAAACCTCAGATGCAAACAACGTTATTGGTGAAGCGGGAGATGTATTTGTTGGAGCTTCCTATAATTTTATATATTCACTTGCAGATCGGCTAAGTTTTGACTTGACTACTTGTGCACTTGAAAAAGACCGGTCTTTAATTATGAGTCCAGATAGTTTTGCAACTACCTTTGCTTATTCGGAATCCTGGATACGCGGGGAAGATGGCATAGGAGTTATTCCGAACCTTCAATTGACAGTAGATGATGTGAATCAACCAGATTCTGTGAGGTATCGTGCAGCGAATAGTATCAAATTATGGGAGCAAGTTTTACAACTCAATGTGGATCTTAAAAAAGACGCGCTTAGAAATGGGACAAATTATTCATTCGATGGTAACTTGGGTGAATTTGGCGAAGAAGTAGTCTCCACAAAAACGGAAAAAAGAACAATAGAGTTCATTACCCAAGTTGATATTGGCATTGCCGTAGAGGCAGGTTTCGAATTTAAAAATAATGGCCTCACAGCTGGTGTTGATGTGAGTATTCAAACGGAAATTGGAGAAGTCGAATCAACGGAAGTATCCACTTCTACTGCTACAAGTTATTGGATAGATGATGCCAATGCTGGCGATGCTTTTTCAATTGACATAGCAACAGACCCTGTTTTCGCGACGCCAGTTTTTAAAACAAGAGCAGGTCAATCTAGCTGCCCTCATGAGGAAGGGACAGTAAAAAGAGACAACCATTCTATGCTTGCAATTAATCAAATTAATAATGTAGCTGATCCGAATGGTACTGCAGTTTTCAATATTCAACTAGTAAATAATAGTACTTTACCTGGTGCAAGATTATATAAAATTGGATTTAATAGTGGCTCCAATGACGGCGCCACCGTGACCTTAGCAGGTAATCCTTCAAATGTTGATGATGAGGTCCCGGTCTCCCCTGGTATACAAAACTATTTTTTCACTGTGGAAAGAATTAATGGATCTACACTTTATGCATTCGAAGGTTTAGAGTTTTATATGTATCCAGCATGTTTTGATAATTATCTTGTTGCAGACAATGTTTCCAAAGTTTTAGTCTCCGCATATTTTGACAATCCTTGCAGCAATATTGATATGTCTGCTCCCTTGGATAATTGGTTGGTCAATAGTTCTGCCAATGATGAAATCGAAGTTACTATGAGTGGCTATGACCTTAGCAATAATTTTGATGGAGTCGTCATGCAGTATTCTTTGGTAGGGACAAATTCCTGGCAAACAAGTAATATTTCTAAAAATAAATCTGAATTATTAGCCGGAAGCACAACTTCTGTTTGGGATGTATCCAATGTTGCGGATGGCCAATATTACATTCGATTCAAGTTAAATTGTGGGCTTACCATTTCCTACTCCAATCGAATAATCGGTATTATAGACCGGGAAGGCCCAAGGTTGTTTGGGATCGAACGTCCAGTTAATGATTTATATGCACCAGGTAAAGAAATCTCAGTGACGCTTGATGAGCAGCCAAATTTAGTAGCTTATCCTGCAGATAATTATTATCTGATCTCCTTGCCAGATAGCACCTATTGGCCAGTAACAATCCAAGTAAATGAAAATGATATTGAATTTATTCCTTTAGGGGATATCTCGGAAAATTACAATCAGTTGTATGAAGTCGGGCTAATTAATTTACCTGATATGTATGATAATATGCACCCCGATTCCATATCCTGGAAATTTGTTATCAGTGAACCAGATAGTGATCAGGATGGTATTCCAGACACAAAAGATCGATGTCCAGGTGGAGATGATTCTAAAGATACAGATATGGATGGCTTGCCAGATGATTGTGATTGCGTTCCAACCATTAAAACAAATGGAAGAGCCTTAACAAAAGCTGCTATGGGCTTTGACGGTATTGATGATCAAATAGTAATCCCACATAATTCAGCTTTTGACCCTGTGTCTTCTAACTCATTTACATTCGAAGCTTGGGTGAAACCTGATACAGGAACAATAGCTCAAACGATACTGTCAAAAGGACATGGCGGGTCCGGGGCTACTTCCTACATTTTCTCCCTTTATCAAAATAAAATAGCCTTATTTATTGGTGACGGTACAACAGCAACTTGGATATACTCCGATACAGATGTTAAATTTAATGAATGGATGCACGTAGCAGTTTCCTATAATCACTTAACCAATTCTTTTACTTTTTATATGAATGGAGAGTTTGATGGAAATAAAACCATCTCACATGGATTTTACTCAAATAGTAGCCCATTGTATATTGGTCGTCAAGGACAAAATTGTAATTGCAATTTTTTCAAAGGCCAAATGGAAGAAGTTCGAATATGGGATCAAGCAAAAACAGAAACCCAAATTCAGGACAACTTGAATAAAGAGCTATTAGGTTCAGAAGTTGGCTTGATAGCATACTATGACATGAATGAAGGAACCCCATTTGGCTCGAATGTTGATTTGTCTAATTTAATTGATAATTCAGGAAATGGTCATAATGGGACAATGAATACATTTGCAAAGTCTGGGAATGCCTCCAACTGGGTAAATAGCCCAATGTACATTTTAGGGTTATCCTATGATCTTTGCATGAGCTGCCCAGATACGATCAACGCTGCAATGGATTTTGATGGGGTTGATGACCAACTAGTGATACCTCATGATCCAGCTTTTAATCCTGGACTTTTTAATTCATTTACATTTGAAGCTTTTGTGAAGGCTAATGCAGGACAGGTATCGCAAACGATACTATCAAAAGGGCATGGGGCTAATGGAAATACTTCTTACATTTTCTCTCTTTATCAAAATAAAGTAGCCTTGTTTATCGGTGACGGAATAACAGCCAATTGGATTTATTCTGATTCAGATGTCACATTTGATGAATGGATGCATGTAGCTGTTTCATATGATCATTTGACCAGTTCTTTTACTTTTTATAGGAATGGGGAATTTGATGGAAATAGACCCATCCTTAATGACTTTACAACAAACACTAGTCCTGTCTACATAGGTCGTCAAGGACAAAGTTGTAATTGCAACTTTTATAAAGGTCAAATGGATGATATTCGATTTTGGAGCACTGCTAGAACTCCCGCGCAAATAGCAGATAACTTATACACTGAATTGGTAGGTGATGAAAATGGACTCATAGCTTACTATGATTTTAACAATGGAATGCCAGATGCAGGAAATGAAACTATTACGATAGTATCAGATGTAACTGGAAATGGGAATGATGCAGTATTAGAAAATTTTTATCAGTTTGGCATGTTTTCAAATTGGGTTGAAAGCCCACTTCATTTTGGTGGAGACGAGGATGAAGATGGAAGGCCTGATATTTGTGATGATTGTATTCCAGAATTTACTTTGACACTAGACAATCAATTTATTTCAGGTACTTATATTGCAAATGATAAAATCATCTTAGGGAATAACCTAATGTTTGATCAGGCGAACCCGATATATTTAAGGGCACCTGAGGTTGAAGTATTATCTAGTCTTGATGTGGATAATGCGGAAATTTATGTGAGCGATAAACCTTGTAATGAATAACCTATCCCCTCTCCATCTTATGTTCCGAGCGCTGCGCTTGGAACATACGATAGAGAGGGGAATATATTTAATGATTAGAGAGTGCTTTACGTTGAAACCTTTTTACAAGGGTCATAATAAAATAGATTTATTAAAAAAGCAACTCATGAAAATGGGTTGCTTTCTTTTATGCTAGTCTCCTAGAGGTTTTGTATTCTTTCATGCCGCAGGCATTTTGCATTGGGCAAGCCATTTGAATAAGCTAGTTACAAAATGCCTCAAAAATCTGCACTCTCTTCACATTGCTTTCAATACCCAAACAATACCGAACCCTAAACAAAATATTATCCTTTCGGGTGAATAAAAGTCTTTAGAATGCTTCTACTTTTGTAGTGTACAAAAACTACTCCATTATGAAATCAATAATAATTACCCTTTTAATTGTAACGACATGCTTTTTTAATTTCCAAGCCCAAAAAGTAAGTATTGACAAATCTATTTTAGCAGGCGGACAAATTGCACCAAGCAATGGAGTCACTATAACCGACAACATTTTGTGGTTTAATTATTTAAATGGGGCATTACGAGCAGGTAGATTAAGTTCAGATGCTTGATCTCCAAATAATAGTGGTACAGGATCAATCGCATTTGGGTACAACACCATTGCTTCTGGAAATTATTCTATGGCGATCAATCATGAAAGTAAAGCAATTGGAGTAAGTTCTTTTTCTTCTGGATTTTCATCTGAAGCTAGAGGAAATTATTCAGTGGCCTTAGGACTCTTTACAAAAGCGAGAGCCAGAAGCTCCATTGCTTTAGGTCAATATAATATAGGAAACGGTAATCCAACAAGTCAAATTCTTACGGATCCAATTTTCGAAATTGGCAATGGAATTAATAGCGCTAATCGATCTAATGCCATGACGATTCTAAAAAATGGAAATACAGGAATTGGTGTCCTCGATCCTACAGAAAATTTAGAAATTGAAAGAGCCATAAAAATAGGCCCAAACAATAATGCCAATAGTTTGAATGGCACCATCCGTTTTCAAAACAATGACATCGAAGCAAGAATTGGAAACAACTGGAAGTCCTTGACTTCGAATTTTGGAAATGAAGTGGATTCGCTCACCGTTTCTGAATACCCATACATTGGAGAACCCAATACTGGTTATTATTTTGAAGATTTTGGAGAAATGCTTGATCATGGCAAATCTTTGATATTCTCAAAACCTACAACCAACCAAACTGGATTTGTTAGATTGGATTTCCCAAGGAGATTAGAAAATCAAGGAGACTTTTGTTTTTTAGAAACAGGTCCCAATCCTTATTTCAGAATTAATCTAGGAAATTCGAATTATTATTTCAAAAAGAAGGGCTGAGCTATGACAATTCTACCGTCAATATAAATATAGGGAATAGAGCAGGTGTAAGTGATACCATCTCAAATAATGCAGGAGGTAATGTACAAATCGGACATCTTGCAGGCCGAAAAAACACCTCTGGAGATAACAATATCTTGCTTGGTTTGAATGCAGGTTATCAACTGGTCAATGGGTCAAGAAATACTTTTATTGGTACTGCTGCAGGTTTAAATAATCTGGGTAGTGGAAATGTCTATATCGGGAATAATGCAGGTGCTTTTGCATCCGGCGATGATTTATTATATATCGAAAATTCTACCAGTTCGTTACCCCTTATCTCAGGTAATTTCTCCACAAATGAGGTTCAAATTAATGGAGCATTTGAGATAATAGACCTGACCACAGATGATCCACTAAGAATCGAAAGTCAAAATGAATCGAAACTTATCATTCAAAATGATGGAGATATTTTTATCCAAGATCGTATTGGCTTTCAAACTTTCAATCCAGCCTGGCGAATACATTTACCCAATAATTCAACCACTGGAGTAGGCAGAGCAGCAGCATTTGCTTGGGAAACTTTTTCCGATCAACGAGTAAAGAAAAATATTAAAGCTTTAAAATACGGCTTGGAAGAAATTTTAGCTTTAAGGCCCGTTGCCTATCAGCACATAAACAGTGATTTCAAAAATGGAAAACTGCAACTCTCTCAAACTTCTGTTAATGACATTGGTTTTCTTGCTCAAGAAGTGCATGAGGTAATCCAAGAAATTGTAAATAAGATGTAAAACATAATTTCCCTGAAACAATTTAGAAATAGGAATTTGATTTTCTTTATCGAGTATCATTTCTTCCTGTTATTAAACTCCGCATTAATTACTTGACTAGATAATGTAGGCAAGGTCAAAAGATAGGTTTGTTAAAAAAAGCAACTCATTTTCATAAGTTGCTTCTTAAATACTATCTTTTTTGCTCGACGAAGTTGATTTGCACGGCATAGACCTTTTGCACGACAAAGCCATTTTACATGCGGCAAGGGATTTTTGCCTGGCGCTAGCCATTTTCAAAAACCTATTTACAAAATGCTTCAAAAATTTCCACTCTCTTCTCATTGCTCTCAATATTCAAACTATATTCAATGTCGTAACAACCTTCCTCTTTATTTCTTGCTAAAATGTTAGACAATCCCATGTTGTAATGAGCATCAGCATCATTGTTGTTGGTAGTTAAATAAGTCTGGTAATTTTCTATTGCTTCATCGAATTCGCCATAAACAAAATGTAGATTAGCTTTTAAAAAGTAATGCTCATATTCTTCTGGATTATCATCAATAGCTTGCTGTAAAAATCGTAAGGCGGTATCATATTCTCCTAAACCTTTTAATAACTGACTGTAGTTTACAATTGCTGCTTTATAATCATCGTCTAAGGCTATAGCTTTTTTATAATAATCTAATGCGGCATCAACATCATTTGTTTTTTCATTTAATTTTGCCAATGAAAAATAAAACAGGGAGATCTTATTATTCAAATCCAAGGCTGATCTTAAATCCTGATTAGCTTCATCAAATCGTCCTAATAGCTTGTAGCAAATCGCTCTATTATGATAGGCAATTGCAAACTCTGGATTATCTTTTATTGACGCTGTAAAATAGGAGATAGCATTTTGTAAATCTCCCCTTTTAAAATAAAGTAAACCTTTAAGGTCATCTATAAAGGCTGCATTCGCTTTATTGGGTTCAATACTGTATATAATTTTTTCAGCTTCTTGAAGACGCCTTTCATTTAATAATGAAATAGACATTAGAATTAAAGAATCTTTTGAATGTTTATAAGCCACCTGATCCAAATACTTTAAATAATCATCATATTTTAATGGCGACTTTGTAAAAGCATTCTTCATTGCATTTTCATCAAAATCATATAATTTTTTAGCATAATTATTTATTCTAGATTTTGTATCTAAATACATAAAGGCGTATGGATTCAGACCCTGTGCTATACTCAAGTCAAGCGCTTTAGCTTGATCTTGTCCCATCACTGCATTTGCACGAGCACGATGAATGTATCCTCTTGGATCATCTGGATTAATTTCAACATACATGGTATAAGCATTCAGTGCCGCTTGAAAATTAGACTGTCGAAATTCTACATCTCCGATATTTAACCAATCTTTATCTGGTTGGCTAAACGTTGATACTGGATTAATAAAACTTAAAATGAGGATTGTAACTAAATTGCATAAGACTAATTTTAATTTCATAACTCCTGTTTATTTAAGATGAATGTTAGTTATCATAGGCTTTCAGAAATTTCGTAGTGAGCATTTTAAAGCGAACCATATTTTTAGGTAAGAAATACTTCCTATTTTTTGTAAAAGCAATACTAACTATGTAACACGGTAAATGTTATTGTTGTTCACTTTGTTAGCTATTAAAGTTACCTCTCCCCTTTCCCCTCTCCATCTTATGTTCCGAGCGCTGCACTTGGAGCATAAGATAGAGAGGGGGAAACAGATCTGAGGGTAAGGGAATTATTCGAAAGCGAGATTAATGATAATTAGCATTTATCATGAAATTCTGCAAAAAAAGGAAGCAAAAATGTTCTTCCATCGCTAATAATATTCTTAAAGAGGATTAGAGGTAGACAGAACTAGTCATCATAATTAGTAGCTTTTATTTTAATAATCAATTGTATAAAAAAGGTGGCTTTGTTTTTGAAAAGGTTGCATCAATCTGATATATGTAAAATCTTAAATATGAAATATAAAAGTCCTATGAATAAGCTTTAAACCCATTTACTTCTGAGCCCCTAAAATACAAACTAAAAATTCTAGTTTGGTGCAGAGAAAAATCTGCTAGCTTAAATGGACATGTTTATTGAAACACGTTCCACACATAAACTTATAAACTAATTATATGAATTCGTAGAGGAAATTAATATCTAAAAGCTAGAACTTTGCTTCAAAAGCCCATGAAAAGAGTTCTTACTATTTTAATCCTAAGTCTTCCCATTTTAATGCAGGCTCAAGAAGTCAAAATCGACAAAGTTGGTAATACAGGACGGATTGTTTTACCGGGCAATTTACGAGCTATACTTATTGGCCAAGATGTGGGTAATATAAATTCCACGGGTATTAATAATATTTTCATTGGCAAGGAGAATGGGATTCAAAACACAAGTGGTGCCTATAATGTTACCCTCGGGCACTTTGCTGGATCATTAAACACGATCGGCAACGAAAATACGCATATGGGATACGCAGCTGGTTATCAAACTACAACTGGTTCCTCAAATACTTTTATTGGAAGAAGCGCAGGAATTTCGAATATCACTGGTTCCTTCAATACTCTAATTGGTTCGGGAACAAATGTTGGAAGTACTGGTAATTCAAATATTATGATAGGACATGAAACGGGAGCTTTGGCAAATGTCAATTATAGTATCGCCATTGGAGATTCTACATTGTACAATTCCATAGGTCTCGAGAATATAGTCATTGGTTCAAAAGCAGCATTTTCTTTATCATCAGGAAAAGAAAATGTAATTCTTGGAACAAGAGCCGCTATGAATACAAACATAAGTCAGCCTTGATCATACCATTGACAATGTCAATAATGCATATTGGTTGGATGTGAGTTGTGGCGCTCCTCCAGGACTTACCATTGCATTGTGTCATGGAAGAATAACCTACGAATATTGAGTGTGAGTGTGCATCTGCATTTTGCTTTTGCCTTTTGCTTTTTGTTTTTGCCTTTGCCTTTAGATCCACACTGCCCTACTTAAAAGGTAAAACTTGGCCTTTATATTTCATTTAATTAAGCAAAATAGCCAATCATGAAGGAAATATGGCCTACACATTACAACCATACTCCTCTACCTTTGTAGTATTAATAATTATAAACGTACAGCCATTGTGAAACAGATGACAAAATTAACAGCCGAAGATTATAAAACCTATTTCGAAAAAGCCATTTCCTACGAAAAATATAAAGCCAACTTCAAAGCAGAAATTGCAATGGGAGACCAAAGTCAATTTGCACAATATTTGCCACAGAATTGGAGTCGCCAATCTCGTCTGTATCGGAAACTTATATTGACAGAAGAATTACAAAATGTGATCATGCAAATTCATCAACCATTGCTCTGGTTAGTGATCACGGAACATTGGTGCGGCGATGCCTCTCAAATAAATCCAATCATAAATAAAGTGGCTGAATTAAGCAATGGAAAAATTAAGCTTAGGTTTATTTACCGAGATGAAAATGGATCATTAATGGATGCACATTTAACGGATGGTCGTAGTAAATCAATTCCAATTTTAATTCAAATGGACACTTCATTTAATGTTTTAAAGACTTATGGACCAAGACCGGCAGAGGCCCAAAAATTAGTCAAATCATTATTGGCAAAAGATGAAGCTTATAATATTCCATTGCATTCTTGGTATGCAAAAGACAAGCAGCAATCCATTCAAAGCGATATCATTAATTTGATAAGCAAAATTGACACTTAATATTAACATTGGGCTTGCAGATCAATCTGCTAAAAAAGATTGTAAATGTTGTAATTATTCTACATACATAATATTCTAAGAGCCAATTCAATCGAATAATCAATCCCGGTAGAATATCAAAATTATTTCCTTCATCCAATATTTGCTTACTATAATTCGTTTCGTTTCTTTACTTTTGTAGAATTAGTATGCTAGACCCACTCAAAAATTATCTGCGTAATCGGAAGTTAAAACAAGCTTCGAGCACCTCTAAAAGTAATGGCGTTAATGAAGCCAAATCTATTGGAATAGTTTTCGACGGGGTTGACTTAGATGCCAGAGATGTGGTTGTCAAATTTGCAGAAAAATTAAAAAAACAAAATAAAAAAGTTAGAATCTTAGGATACATTGGAGACTTTGAAGATAACAATTCAATGCTGTTCAAATCTTACAATAAAAAAAGTATCAATTGGTTAGACATACCTCAGAATAGTGAGGTAACTTCATTTATTGAAACACCGTTCGATATCCTTTTTAATCTTTACGAAGTTAGTCCGCCCCACGTTGAATATATTGTAAAAGCATCTCAAGCAAGTTTGAAGGTTGGAATTCCCCACGAAAATGGCTTTCATGATTTGACCTTAGAAATGAAAAATAACTATAACTTGGCAACATTTATAAAAGAGCTAACGCTCTTACTTAATAAATTAAGCGGAGTACATGTCAATTAATAAAAAATTTCACGGCACAGGTGTTGCCATCGTTACCCCATTTAAAAATCATGAAGTCGATTATGTTGGATTAACCAATGTCGTAAATCATGTAATTGATGGAGGTGTAGAATATTTAGTAGTATTAGGTTCTACCGGAGAGGCAGCCACTGTAAATCCAGCAGAAGAAAGGCAAATTTTAAATAAAGTCATTGAAGTAAATGCAGGTAGAAAACCCATTGTTGCAGGAAATTTTAGCGGCAACAATACCATTGAGAATTGCAAAAAAATTGCAGCTTTCGATTTTACTGGAATTGACGCATTATTGATTTCAAGTCCTGCCTATATCAAACCATCTCAAATTGGTATTTACAAACATTACATGGCGTTGGCAGAGGCAAGTCCTATTCCAATTATTATTTATAATGTTCCAGGTCGAACACGTTCTAATATAGAATGGACAACAACTGTAAAATTAGCAACAGACAATTCCAATTTTATTGGTATAAAGGAAGCTTCTGGAGATTTGATTCAAGCTACTAGAATCATCAAAAATAGACCAGCTAACTTTTTCATCACCTCCGGTGATGATGAGATTGCAATGGCAATGGTCGCATGTGGCGGGGAAGGAGTTATCTCTGTAATGGCTAACGTGTTTCCAAAACAATTTTCCCAAATGATTCGTGCCGCCTTAGCATCAGATTTTAAAACCGCTCATCAATTGAATTTAGATTTATATGATTTGCATAAATGGTTATATATAGAAGGGAATCCAGTAGGTATTAAAGCAGCCATGGAAGTAATTGCAAAATGTGACCGAGAAGTGCGATTACCTTTGCATCATTTGTCCGATCAGAATTTTGATAGTTTGAAGAAGGAGATGAGGAGGATTCAGAATTTGGGTTGAGCAGGCCCGCAGGTCTGGAGACCTTGGGCGAAAAGCGTTTCCAAAAAAGCTTAAAGGAAGATCATTTAAAATTTCGATAAGACGTTTTATTAGCCCCAGAGGGGAGACATATTAATAGCATGTGAAACAAAATTCCCTCCCCCATTTCCCTGCCACAGGCTGAAAATGAAGTATACAATATATTGTTTCACAGCTCGCAGGCATGCTCAAAACTTGGAACTCGAAAACTTGGAACTTCCTTCTAAGAACTTGGAACTTAATTTTACATTTCCCATACACACAACTTATTCCAAAAACCAATGTTTAATGTACATTTGTGCCAGATTATAAAACACAATGGATTCAATAACTCAAATTACATTAGGAGCAGCGGTAGGAGAAATAGTGCTTGGTAAGAAGGTTGGTAATCGAGCTATGCTTTGGGGTGGAATTGCAGGAACAATTCCTGATTTAGATGTTTTATTTAACTTGGTTATGGATCCCTTGAATGCATTAGCACAGCATCGAGGACTTTCTCATTCTTTTTTCTTCGCCATTATATCTTGTTGGGGTTTTGGATGGTTAGTCCATAAACTTTATAAATCAGGAACCTATAAAAAGCCTTGGTATAAAGGCCTCGTAATGGTGGGGGCTTTTATTGCTTTATTATTTGTAAGCGCTTTTATCAATGCGCTATTTTGGGCAGGTTTTGGCAATATATTTATCCCTTCTGTAGCCATTTGTTTGATCGCCTCTATTTATTTAATGTTTCGATTTTATAAAAATTATTTCAAGGGCACTCCTACTGAAGTTAATACTTCTTATAAGGATTGGGTTTTATTATTTTTCTGGTGCATAATCACTCATCCTATCCTAGATAGTTTTACGGTTTATGGAACGCAATTATTCCAGCCTTTTTCAGATTACAGAGTTGGATTTGATAACATTTCTGTGGTTGATCCATTATATACCATGTGGTACTTATTATTAATTCCTGCTTTATACATCAATCGTAAAAAAATTCTAAGACAGCGCTTCGCTATCTTTGCCTTAATACTTAGTTCTACTTATTTAGTTTTTACTGGATTTAATAAAATGCGCGTGAATAGTGTTTTTAAAGTTAGTTTAAATGATAGAGACTTAAAAGTTGATCGCATTATGACGGGTCCTACTATTGCAAACAATTTACTCTGGCATTGCATTGCGGAAAGTGATTCCGTTTATTACCAAGGCTTGTATTCTATTAACGATAAAATTCCGAGATTACATAGGGTCTTATCTATTCCGAAGCGCCATTATTTAGTAGAGGACTATAAAGACGGTCAGGTCATGGAAACCTTGAGGTGGTTTAGCAATGACTTTTATAATATTGAATATCTCAATCAAGACTCCTTACAAGTAAATGATATGCGGTTCGGCATGTTTTCAGATAAAATACCTACTCGGAATGATTATGTATTTAGTTTTTACTTAGAACCTGAGGAACATGGTTTGAAATTTTCAAACAAAAGTAAAAGACCTAAAAATGAAGATCGGATGTTATCAGATATGTGGAAGAGAATTCAAGGAGAGGTTCAATTTGTAGATACGGTGATAGTTGTCAAATAGCTCAGTGTTTTGCTACTGGTTTTTTCGTTGCTAAACCTAAACCTTTTAAAGCTAAAGCAGAAGCGGTTTGTTCTGCGCTTTTCTTATTAAAATCTTCAGCGTATGCCAATTCTTTTCCGTCTACAAAAACGGCGATTTTATAACGATCTCTTTTATCAAATTTAAATTTTGACAATACTTTGTAATCCACCTCTTTGCCTTTCTTTTGACACCATTCTAAAAGTTGACTTTTGTAATTATCATCAAAGGTTTCCAATTCATGAATGTCAATATATCTTCTAAGTATTTTACTTATAATATATCTTCTGGTAAAATGATAACCATTTTCAATGTAGATGGCACCAACTAAAGCTTCTAAGGCATTACCCAACATTGATTTGCTAATATGGGTATCATTAAACTCGCCTAAAATCATATCTAAGCCCATGCGATCTGCAATGGAGTTTAGCGTTTTTCTTTTCACAATTTTAGATCTCATTTTTGTAAGAAAACCTTCATCACTGTTTGGGTATTTTTTAAATAAATACTCAGCTACTACTGTACTTAAAATAGCATCTCCCAAATATTCTAATCGTTCATTAGACTGAATAGCATCAGGTCTTTCATTGATGGACGATTTATGATAAAAAGCTAATTTGAAAATATTTAATTTGATGGGGGTAAAGCCTAGAATAGATTTTAATCTTCGGCAAAGATTTTTTTCTGATGAAAAATAATAATTATATAATCTCAATAAAAATTTCAATACTTAACTTTCAAATTTCTTAACAATAATTGATGCATTATGACCACCAAATCCAAAAGTATTACTCAAGACAGCCTTTACTGGTCGTTCTTGTGCTTTATTAAAAGTAAAATTCAATTTTGGATCAAGCGCTGGATCGTCTTCAAAGTGGTTTATCGTTGGGGGAATTATTTGATCTTGAATTGCAGAAATACCTGCTATACATTCTATTGCTCCAGCCGCACCCAAAAGGTGACCAGTCATAGATTTAGTAGAACTTATATTTAAGTTATAAGCATGTTCACCAAAAACAGTTAAAATAGCTTTTGATTCTGCAATGTCTCCTAATGGAGTTGAGGTTCCATGCACGTTTATATAATCGATATCTTCTTTATTCAATCCTGCATCTTTCAATGCAATTTTCATAACATTAGAAGCGCCTAAACCTTCAGGATGTGGAGCAGTAATATGATAGGCATCTGCCGTCATTCCTGATCCTACAACTTCTGCATAAATTTTAGCACCCCTAGCTTTTGCATGTTCATACTCTTCTAAAATTAAAGCTCCGGCTCCTTCACCCAATACAAATCCATCTCTATTTAAATCGAATGGTCTTGATGCAGTTTTTGGATCATCATTTCTTTGAGATAGTGCTTTCATCGAACTAAAACCTCCGATTCCTGCTTGCACAACCGCTGATTCAGATCCACCAGCAATTATAATATCTGCTTTATTCCATTTTATATAATCAAAGGCATTTCCAATGGCATGAGTGGAAGATGCACAAGCTGAAACCGTACAATAATTAATCCCCATAAAACCAAATTTCATAGAAATATGGCCAGGAGCTATATCTGCAATTAGTTTTGGAATTAAAAAAGGGTTGTATCTAGGGACCTCGCTGAGCGCTGCTGCGGTAATTTCCGTTTGCATGGTATTGAATCCACCAATCCCACTTCCCCAAATTACACCTGCTCTTAACTTATCAATAGTCGCTAGATCTAATCCACTATCTTTTATTGCTTCATCGCTACTCACCAGCGCGTATTGGGTAAATAGATCTAATCGTCTTACTTCCCTTCTATCGAAATGATCTTCTGGAGTGTATCCTTTTAGTTCACAGGCGAATTTAGTTTTGAAAGCAGAGGCATCGAAATGAGTTATTTCATCAGCCCCAGAAACACCTTTCTGTAGACTTTCAGCAAAACTTGCATAATTATTTCCTATTGGCGTCAAGGCGCCAATACCAGTTACTACAACTCTTCTCATAAATAAACTATTTGGAAATGTATAAAACCTTACTATTGAGCTTTATACAGAAGTGCTAACCTATAAAGTATAAAATCTACAAAATAAAATATCCACAAATATGCAAAATGCAGTATTTGTGGATACAATATATAAATTTAAAACAAATTTATTTTGTTTGTTCTGACAAATAAGTGATTACTTGTCCTACAGTTTGGATATTTTCCGCCTGCTCATCAGGAATTGAAATATCAAACTCTTTTTCAAATTCCATAATTAATTCAACCGTGTCTAATGAGTCTGCTCCTAAATCGTTAGTGAAACTCGCTTCCAAGGTCACTTCTGATTCGTCAACACCCAATTTATCGACAATAATTTTTTTAACTTTTGCTGAAATTTCTTCTGTCATAACTAGTGAATTTTAATTTTGTGCAAAATAAACGATAAGTGAAAGCAATACCAAACCTTTTACTTATTATTTTATCCTTTAATGAAGAGCGCTTAATTCTAAAAATGAACTGCAAATAAGTATCTTTATAAAAAACTCCTTAATAAATTGTAAAATATCACTATTCCACCCTTAACATAGCTCTTAACCATAGCTCAACTAAAATAATTCATTTTTTTATTAAAATATTATCTAAGGCTATCTTTTTGTGTGATAAATTTAAGTTTTTAGTTATTATTGTAGTTTTTACACTAAGTAATATTTGCCTATGAAAGTTATTGATCATCAAAATACAAAGATTGTTGCCACTATTGGACCTGCTTCAAGTTCTTACGAAAACCTGCTTAATCTCACGAAAGCCGGAGTGAACATTTTTAGGTTAAATTTTTCACATGGATCACATAATGACCATGAAGAAGTGATCAATCATATTAGCTACATCAATGAAAAATACAATTTACATGTTGGAATTTTAGCCGATTTACAGGGTCCAAAAATCAGAATTGGATTAATGAAAAATGGTGGTGTGGAAGTTAAAGAAAATGATCTAATTGACTTTGTCAATGCTAAAATAGAAGGAACTAATAAAAAAGTACAGATCAATTATAGCGATTTTGCGAAAGACGTAAAACCAGGAGAGAAGATTCTCGTTGATGATGGGAAATTGGTATTTCAGGTTGTGGAGACAAATGGTAAGGATAAGGTAACCCTAAAAGTACTTTTTGGAGGAATGCTCTCTTCTCGGAAAGGAGTTAATTTACCAGATACAAAATTGACCTTGCCATCCCTTACTGAGAAGGATTTAATTGATCTAGCATATATTTTAACCAAGCCAGTAAATTGGATTGCCTTATCTTTTGTGAGGAGAGCAAAGGACATTACCGACTTAATTAAATTAGTAGAAAAAGCCAACCATCCTGCAAAAGTTATAGCAAAAATTGAGAAACCAGAGGCGGTAAAGAACATTGATAAAATCATAAAGAAATCTAATGGAATTATGGTGGCAAGGGGGGATTTAGGTGTTGAAGTGCCTATTGAAAAATTGCCTTCTATCCAAAAAAGTATTATTAAAAAGTGTATTCAAAGAGCACGTCCAGTTATTGTTGCAACTCAATTGATGGATAGCATGATCACTAATCCTAGTCCTACCAGAGCAGAAGTTACAGATGTTGCTAATGCAGTATTAGATGGAGCCGATGCAGTAATGCTAAGTGGTGAAACCTCTGTAGGAAGACATCCTGTCCTGGTGGTTGAAGCAATGAATAAGATTATTACCGAAGCTGAAAAGGTTTATGCTATTTCAAATAAACGACCTGTCCCTTCTAAAAAATCAGGAACTTTCTTGTCAGATGTAATTTGTTTTAATGCAGCTAAGACTGCCGAGGATGTTAGTGCAAAAGCAATAATTGGTATGACTAAATCTGGATATACCGCTTTTAAAATTTCTTCCTATCGTCCATATAATGATATTATAATCTTCTCAGACGAAAATCATATGTTGAAAACCTTAAGTTTACTATGGGGAGTGCATACCTATTACTATGATAAGTTTACTACAACAGATGAAACGATCGAAGATTTAGTGGCAATTCTTAAAAAGAAAAAGGTCCTAAAGAAAGGGGATATTATCGTAAATACGGCAAGTATGCCCATCCAAGCAAGGTTTAGAACGAATACCTTAAAGATCACAGTAGTGGAATAATCTATTATTATCTTTAATTATCCATTATTCTATGACTAATATCACCTAAAATGAACTATTTTATAGCTAAATTTGCTTAATAATGTAACATGTGGTTACACAACTACGTTAGCTAAGTTGAAAGCTTATAGAATGCGAATTTATATTTTTCTCTTAATTGGTCTACTTTTTTCAAATGTTCTACAGGGACAGGCTGGCTCTATATCAGAAGCAGAATTAAATATTCAAGACAAATTTCTTCAAGGTAAGCAACAGCAAATTTTGGGAAACCTTGATAAAGCCGTCACTATCTTTAAAGAATTGGCTAAGAAAGATGTCAAGAATGACGTCGTTCAATATGAATTAGCGAGAATCTATTTAAAACAAGATAAAGTAGAAAAGGCCTTAAATGCTATTCAAGAGGCCATTATTATCAATGATCAAAATACTTGGTATCATAATTTAAATGCAGATATTCTTTTACAAAAAGGGCAATATTTAAATGCAGCTGTTTCTTACGAAAAATTAATAAAATTACAGCCTCGAATCAGTTCTCATTATACCAATTTATCTTATTGTTATTTAAGAGCCAATGAACCAAATAAGGCGATTAAAATTCTTGACCAGATAGAAAGTAAAACGGGTGTATCAGAAGAGTATAGCAGAAAAAAGTTTGAAATCTATGACAGGATCGGAAAAGAGCATAAAGCAGTTGAGGAAATTGAAAAATTAATTGAACAATTTCCAGATGAAATGGCATATAGACACATATTAGCTGTTTATTATAAAAGGAATGGTAAAGATGATAAAGCCAAAGATATTTATGCAGAAATTTTGATAATAGACCCCGAAGACTCTAAAGCTAATATTGCAATGGCTGATGATTTTAGAAAAGATGGTAAGGACAATACCTACCTGAATTCCATTAAAAGTATCATTAGCAATGAGAATATTGAATTAGACATTAAGGTGCAGGAGATGATTCCATATGTTGAAAAATTAAATCAAAAATACGATCAAGCATTAGGAAATACCCTTTTAGAATTAGTTGGCATTTTGAATAATGTACATCCAAAAGAGGCAAAGGTATATGCCTTACAAGGAGATATTTTAAACGCAAAAGGTGAGCAAGAGGCCGCTTTTAGATCTTATAGAGAAGCCATCAAATATGATGAAACAGTATATAGTGTTTGGGAACAAGGTATGTACATTTTAGCTGAATTAAATGACATGGAAGAATTAATTAATTTTTCTGAAGCAGCAATAGATGTTTTTCCAAATCAGGCTTTTATTTACTATATGAACGGATTAGGTAACAGTTCTATCCAAAATTACGATGAAGCTTTATCGATGTTAGATCAAGTTTTATTAATGTCGCAAAAAAATAAAGAATTAAGATTAGAAACTTATTCTTTATTAGGTAAAGTATATCACCAATTGGACCGATCAAAAGAATCGAATGAAGCTTTTGAAAATGCCTTAAAAATTAATCCGGCTTCAATTACAATTAAACATAATTATAGTTATTTCCTAGCCGAAAGAGGGGAAGACTTAGATAAGGCAAAAACCATGATTGAAGCTGCAAACAAAAGCAAGCCCAATCATCCAAAAATTCAACATGTTTATGGATGGGTTTTATATAAAATGAAAGATTTAAATGGTGCACAAAAGTGGATCGAAAAGTCTTTGTCAAATGGAGGATCAGAAAGGGCAAGTGTCTTAGAACATTACGGAGATGTTTTATTTGAATTAAATAAAAAAGAGGAAGCATTACAATATTGGGAAAAGGCGTTTAATCAAGGGGCTACTTCTGAAAATTTGAAAAAGAAAATCGCCGATAAACAATTGTATCCTTAAGCAATTAATTCAAAAATCCCTATTGATTTTTCTACCTTTACCCAAAATAATAATCGATATTATTTCCTATGGGACAGAAATTAAATTACTGCTTTGTTTTCTTTACGCTTATTTCCGCGACCCTGTATGGTCAATTGTTCCCCTCTCAGGATTGGTCAGGATTTGATACATTTGGCTGTATAGACTCCAATTATGTTTTAGTTTTTTCAGATGAATTTAATGGAACTGAAATTGATACACAGAAGTGGTTTACAAAATATCCTTATGACGCACCTGCTGATAGATTAACTGGCGGCAATCAAGTTTTTTTAGATGAAAACGTTTGGCTAGACAATGGATTTGCGTACATCAGGTCAAAAATTGAATCATACACTTATATGGGAGAGACTAGACCCCAAACTACCGGGGTTATACATTCTAAATTAGAAAGACGAAACAAGTTCCAATACGGTATTTTTGAAATGAGAGCAAAAGTCCCAATAGCTGATGGATTTTGGCCAGCTTTTTGGATGTATGGCTGGTGTGCAAATGAAATTGATATATTCGAACTTTCTAATAAGGACAATGTATATAGAATGGATATACATACCCAGGTTCCTTGCGGAGAGGACCATGAAAGGATGCCCGAAAAAGTAAAATTACCATTTAACATTTCTGATGACTTCCATACCTATAAACTAATTTGGACTCCTTTTAAGTTGATTTGGGCAATTGATGATATTCCTTATAGAACTACTTACAAATATTACAGGAGAACCTTATTTGGTTGGAGAGGGGTCGAATGCTCTGAAATAGAAGTATTAGGAAAAAAGAACGTATGGAAATCACAAGTTTTCCCATTCTACGATTTGGATTTAATTATGTCTGGAGGATTCGGAAATGCTACAACTGGGTATGGCAATTTACCAATCAAGCCCCAAGAATTCCCTATTGATTTTATAATTGACTATATCAGAGTATATCAAAATATAGGTATTGATGAAATCGCAGGACAAGAAAACTTATGGTCAGATCAATTTTACAATTTCTATTTAAAGGGTGATTTAAAAGTCAAAAATTTAAAATGGGAATGCAGTAAAAATCTATATTTATTAGAAGGGAGTAAAAACAATATTTTAGTCGGCGTAAGTAATTCAACTACGAAAGAAGCTTGGATAAAATGTACTTTTATGGGAAAATTTGGACCAATTGAACTAAAGAAGTCGCTTAATGTGTTAAATAGCCAAAGCTTTGCTCGATCAGCAGGAGGATCCAAGCGAATCTTTAGATTTCCTTCATTTAATTAATGTACATGCAATTGATAAAAGGCCTTATAATAATTTTTTTAAGCATTACTTTTTTTGCTTGTGGTGTTAAGAAAGAAGGTATTGGAGCTAGTGAAGGTGGGCTTTCTCAAAAGTCTTCAAATTTCTTAATTAAGCAATTAACCAATCAATACATTGACTATGATTGGTTTGTAGGGAAAGCAAGGATGCAAGGAGAACGGGATGGTTCGAGTATATCCTTTACGGCTAATGTTAGAATAAAAAGAGATAGCATTATTTGGATGTCTTTAAGTAAATTAGGCTTTGAGGGATTTCGCATTTTAATAAGACCTGATTCTGTCTTTGTGATTTCAAGACTGGAACGATTATACATCGCAGAAGACTTAGGCGCTTTTGCAAGGGAATATGATATAAATGCAGATTTCAGCACTTTACAAGGACTTTTTACCGGCGAAGCACCCTATATTAAAGAAAGGAAATTTAAATCAGAAGTGGACAGCTTACAATATTATTTATATAGCACAACAAGAGATCCTAAATTAGAATATTGGCTCCACGGAAGCCGATTCTTTGTGGAGAAAATTATGGCTAAAGATAGAATTGCAGGAAATGTGTGGGCAGAATTTTCCGACTATCAAGACTTTGAAGACAAACAATTTTCCTATTTTAGAGATTTACGATTTGAAACTAGTGAAGGAGAAAAAAATGCTTTAACCATTAAATGGATTGATATTAAATTCAACGAAGTAGCAGCACTTCCATTTGAAATTAATCCAAAATATGAACGAATGGATTTATAAAATTATAAAAAATCAACGTAAATGGCAGAATGGAATTTAGGTGACAAAGAAAGAAAGGGGCTCAAAAAAGAAATTGAAAACGCCATCTTAGTAGGAGTTATCAATAGCAAAATGACAGTAGCTCAATCTAAAGAATATTTAGATGAGTTAGAGTTTTTAGCAATGACTGCTGGCGCAAAAGCGATAAAAAGATTTACCCAGAAATTAGATCATCCTGATAAAGCGACCTATGTTAGAAAAGGAAAAATGGAGGAAATTCAAGAATATATTGAATCACACGATGTTGACATGGTTATTATAGATGATGATCTGAGCGGTAAACAAACCAATATATTGGAAGAACATCTGAAAAGAAAAATTATAGATCGATCAAGTTTGATTTTAGATATTTTTGCAAGTAGAGCTCAAACAGCTCAGGCTAAAACTCAAGTAGACTTAGCCCAAATGCAATACATGTTGCCGCGATTAAGAGGACTTTGGACTCACTTAGAAAGACAACGTGGAGGTATTGGAATGAGAGGACCTGGGGAAAAAGAAATTGAAACAGATAGAAGAATTATTAATGATAAGATTGCGCTGCTTAAAAAGAAATTAGAAAAAATTGATCAACAAAATGAAACCAGAAGAAAGCAAAGAGATGGGATGATAAGGGTTTCGCTTGTTGGATATACCAATGTTGGGAAATCTACTTTAATGAATGTTTTAAGTAAATCTAAAGTTTTTGCAGAAAATAAATTGTTCGCCACATTAGATACAACGGTTAGAAAGGTTGTATTTGGGAATATGCCATTTCTTTTATCAGATACCGTTGGGTTTATTAGAAAACTTCCGCATCATTTAGTGGAGAGTTTTAAGTCTACTTTAGATGAAGTTAAAGAAAGTGATATTTTACTACATGTGGTTGATCTTTCTCATCCTCAATATGAGGACCAAATTAAAACTGTAAATAAAACACTTCAAGAATTAGGTGTGATTGAACATCCGACCATTATGGTATTTAATAAAATTGATCAATATCGGTCTGCTTACTTTGATGATCTATTGGACAAAGAAACTAAAGCTGAATTGGAGCAAGAATTGTTGAACAATTTAAAAAATGAATATGAAGGTAAAGAAGTTGTGATGATTTCAGCATTAAAAAAAGAGAACATGGATATAATGAGAGCAAGTATTGGTGAAAAGGTAAAAGTACTTTACGAGAAACGCTATCCTTATAAGACACCATTTTATTCCTAATCTCTAGGTTTTCTACGTTTGCCAAAATGTTGGACCCAATATTCTCCGCGTAATGCCGCACCCATTTCGGTAAATTTTGGATTCATTAATAATTCGCAATGTTCAGGACTGTTAATCCAAGCTTGCAAGACTTTGTCTGCTTCGTAATATCCTTGCGCTAAATTTTCTCCTATTGTTTGCCAATTATAGCCTAGTTTTTCAACTCGATCCCCGACATCTAGGCCGCTTCTAGAAAAATGTGAAAAATACTTATTGCTCGCCATATCAGCTGCATGAATTTTAGCTGACTTTTCTAGCGTCGCATTCCAACTTACAGGTCTAACAGGTGGCTGATAGCTACCATCGCAAGTACATCCATCTGATCTTAATTCATTGACGATTGACAATAGCTGATAAGAAGGATCATGTTGCGCATTTAGGGTATTAAAGGCAAAGAGAATTAGTAAACAGGAAATGTATTTAGCTATCACAAATGTATTAACGCAAATCCAGTATAAATGATTATAAGTTAATGCGATTTTTTATTAGAAAAAATATAACTGTAAAGATCAATAAAGCAATTAATAGCTTGATGGCCATTTTTGGAGAAGCTTTTTCTACTAACTCTTCTTGTTCTCTTACTTCTTTTTCATACTCAATATCCTCCTTATTTGCGTCTCTAAAATCCTCATCTTCTATGGCTGTTGAATTTTCAAAGTCTGCTAATAATGCAATGGCTGCTGCTTGATCGGTTTGATTAATATGAAGGGTAAAAGATCCCTCTGAGAAAGGAACTAAGGTCCCCATGGTGGAATTACCTACAAAACATTTAATGCCAGCTGCTTTAAGTGATGCTGCTGCTAAATAAGCTTCGTTACTAAAAACAAACCGCTTGATAAGCATTACTTTTACACCTTCCTTAAATTCGTTTTCTGAAAAATCTTCCAAAATAAAATGTTTTATTGGAATGTAATCTACTAAATAAACTAGAGTTTAGAGAAATCAACTTTATCTAAAGTATATTTTGGTTGAAATGAAAAGTCCTTTTTTATGGCAGCGATGTTTACTATCCAATTTTTACTAGTGAGATCTTTAATTTTTATGGCACTCATATGTGCTGCTTCTCCTTTGAGGCTTGCAATGTGTTCATTAAATTGACCAATGCCTTTTGCAAGCGCCATTGGGATGTGAATTTTTATTGCTTTTACTTGAAATGCCTGCTTTATATAGTTGTGAAATTCCTCCTGAGTGTAGGCTCTACCATCAGAGACTCCATAATGTTTGTGTACACATTCACTATTTAAAGCTTGCACTAAAAGTGCCGCTAAATCATGCACATGAACAAAAGACATTTTTCTTTCTTTGTCCCCAATTCTAATATCGATACCCCTTTTAAATAATTGATAAAACTTTGGAAAGTTATGATCTCCTGGACCATAGATCGCTGTTGGTCTAAAAATCAACCAAGGCAGATTTTTTATGTTTTCAATAGCTTCTTCAGCAGCCAGTTTACTTTTGCCATAAGGAGAAATTGGTTTTGGTGGGTCAGATTCATTGATGCCTTTCATACTAATAGGATCACCTGGACCTATGGCAGCTAGGCTAGAAATAAAAATAAATTTTTTACATGTAGTTGTTTTTTCAGTAAATGCAGTTGCAATGATTTCTGTAAAAATTTTGTTCCCTAATTCAAATGTTTCGAGATGTTTGGATCGAGTAATTCCCGCACAATGAATAACATAATCAATAGCACCATATAATGATTCATACGTAACTAAAGCAGCTTTGAATTTTGAACCATCAAGCAGATCAATGAATAACGGATCTTGATAAAAATCTCCTTTTAGTTTACTTTCTGATGCTTTTCTTATTCCTGGGATAATGAGATACCCGTGAGCATTGGCAAAACGACAAATATGACTTCCTAAAAAGCCAGTTGCTCCAGTCACCAAAAGTCTTTTCAACTTACTCATTAAAAATCTTTAATAAAAGATCGGCGGCGTTTGTGCATTTCGTGTTCGTAATTTTTCCACAATAATTTTACACTATTGTTCGATTCTAATTCTGGATTAGATTCTGAAAATTTAATATTTAGTCTATTATATTTACTTAAATAATTATTAAAAATCACGGCACTAAGACCTTTGTTTTGATATTCTTTCTTTACCCCGATAAGATAAAGCGTTGTCTTTTCCATTTTTCTAACTGCTCGTATAATGTGGAAGATTCCAAATGGAAATAATTTACCGTTTGCTTTTTGAAAGGCCTTTGCTAAATTAGGAAAAGACACTGCAAAACCAACTACTTCATCTTCTTTATCTACAATTACAGTAATCATTTCGTATCGAATAAAACGGATGTACTTATTCATGTAGTTTTCCATTTGAGTTTCATTTAAGGCGGTAAAACCATGAAGCTCCTTATGGGTTTGATTGAAGAGTGCAAAAATCTTTTTTCCATAACGAATGGCATCTGCTTTATTATCAATATCCGGAGCACTCAGCTCATACTTCTCCTCAATAATTTTTGACCAGCGTTTAATTTTATCCGGTACCTCAGGCACATTGAATTTATATTCTACCCAATCTACCCCTTTCCTATAACCAAGTTCATCCATATGTTTTGGATAGTATTCATAGTTATACAAACTGGTTATGGTTGGCAAGTATTGGAAGCCTTCAATCAACATCCCCATTTTATCCAAATTAGTAAATCCTAACGGTCCTTCTAATTGATTATATCCTTTTGCTTTAGCCCAATCTTCAACCTTTTGCAAAAGTGCTTTACTTACTTCTAAATCATCAATGAAATCAAACCAACCAAATTTAGCTTGTTTCACATCATTTCGATCATTTTCACGACTGTTAATGATTCCAGCAATCCTTCCAACTATTTTACCATCTTTAAAAGCCAAAACCTTTATGCATTCGCAATACTCAAAAGCTCCATTACTAGCTGGAGATAGGGTCTTCATTTCCTCACTTATCAAAGGAGGTACCCAATACTCATTTCCATCATAAAGTTCAAATGGAAATTTCACAAATGCTTTTAAATCACCTTGTACTATTTCTTTAATTTCTATCGCCATTTCGCATCAAAAATTTCGACCACAAAGAAACGATTTTATATTGAAAGGAAAAAGAAGAGGCTTTATAAACCACTCAAAAAAATGAATGGTAGTATGAAGGAAAGGGTAGAATGAAAGAATGATAAATTGAATATTATCATCCTGAGCGAGCGTAGCGAGTCGAAGGATCAAGGGAGACCAACTCCACCCCCATTTCTTGCCACAGGCAATAAAATGCTTGAACTATTTTATCAATTTTTAATAAAAGCAACCTTCAAAAAAGAAATTTGTCTTTAATTTTGAGGTTTTCCTCTATCAAAATCCTTAATTTAATAGATTTAATAGAGCCTAGCTCAGAGCGAATCCTCGCTGAATAATTTTTTATAACCAAATCAAAATTAAATGAAAATCTTAACTCCTATTATCTTATTCCTTTGTTTGTTGATTTATCCTTTTATGGATTCAACAGCTCAAACCTCCTCCATTGTCAATCCTGATCTCGTTGACATTCCTTATGAAAAATTTCAATTAGAAAATGGATTAACATTGATTGTCCATGAAGATAAGAAAGCACCTATTGTTGCAGTAAATGTTTGGTATCATGTTGGTTCTAAAAATGAAAAAGTGGGTAAAAGCGGATTTGCTCATTTATTTGAACATTTGATGTTCAATGGAAGTGAACATTTTAATAAAGATTATTTTCAAGCCTTAGAAAGTATCGGTGCAACAGATTTGAATGGAACTACGAACAATGATAGAACCAACTATTTTCAAAATGTGCCTACTGCTGCATTAGATCAAGTGCTTTGGTTAGAATCTGATCGAATGGGTCACCTCTTAGGAGTCATTGATCAAGAACGTTTGGACGAGCAAAGAGGGGTGGTTCAAAATGAGAAACGCCAAGGAGAAAACCAACCTTATGGGAAGCAATGGAATTTAATCACTGAAGCGATGTATCCTCAAGGACATCCATATTCTTGGACGGTGATTGGTGAAATGGATCATTTAAATGCGGCTTCATTGGAAGATGTACAAGATTGGTTTAAAACTTACTATGGAGCTGCTAATGCTGTGATTGTAGTTGCTGGTGATGTTGAAGCTAATGATATTCATGAAAAAATAAAACACTACTTCGGACACATTGAATCTGGACCAACATTAGTAAGGCCGCAAGTAAACATTCCAAGAAGAACAGGAGAAACCAGATCAACTTATGAAGATAGAGTACCTGAATCAAGAATTGTAATGGTTTGGAATACGCCTGAATGGGGAACCAAAGAAGCGGATTATTTAGACCTAGCAACTTCTATTTTAGGAAGTGGAAAAAATTCAAGGCTTTATAAAAAATTGGTATACGAAGATCAAGTAGCAAGTAGTGCCTTTGCTTTTACTTGGACAAAAGAAATAAGCGGAAATTTAGTAGTTGGAGTTAACATAAAACCGGGTGCTGATGTAGATAAAGTAGAAGCAAGTGTCAACGATATTTTAATGGATTTTATAAAAAATGGACCTACTCAAGCTGAATTGGATAGAGTAAAAGCACAAACTTTTGCGGGTAAAATAAAGGGTCTAGAAAGGATTGGAGGATTTGGAGGAAAGTCAGATATACTAGCAGAAAATATGGTTTTTGGTGGAAGTCCAGATTTTTATAAAAAAGGATTAGAAACTTTAGCCACTGCCACCATAGATGATATCAAATCTACTTGTCAAGAATGGTTAATGGATGGTAAACATGTTTTAATTGCCAACCCATTCCCGAAATATGGCAAAGGAAAATCATTAGCAGATCGGAATAGAGTTCCTGAAGTGGGTCCTGCAAAATCAGCTTCTTTCCCAGAAATCCAGCAACGCACATTAAAAAATGGCATGAAAGTAATGTTGGCGCAAAGACCTGACGTTCCAACGGTAGTAATGAATATGATGTTTGATGCAGGATATTCTACAGATCAAATGACAAGCCCAGGAACTGCCTCTTTAGCTATGAATTTATTAGATGAAGGGACCAAAAATTTAAATGCACTGCAAATCAGCGAGCAGTTAGATATGTTGGGTGCGGGTATTGGTTCTTATTCTGATTTAGACATGTCTTATATTAGTTTAAATACATTGAAAGGTAGTTTAGAAGAGAGTTTGGATTTGTATGCAGATGTAATTATCAATCCAGCTTTCCCTCAGGCGGAATTTGACCGTTTAAAAAAGGAACAATTAAATAATATCAAAAGAGAAAAATCAATACCAATTCAAATGGCCATTCGTTCATTTCCAAAATTCTTATACGGAGAAGACCATCCTTATAGTCAACCATTAACGGGATCTGGTTATGAAAATACGGTTGAAAAATTACAGAAATCAGATTTAGAAAAATTCCATTCAGATTTTATTAGACCTAATAACGCAACCCTTGTGGTAGTGGGGGATATTACCATGGATGAATTAGAAACTAAATTAGAACAACGATTTAAATCTTGGAAAAAAGGCAACACCCCTAAAAAGGAATTTAAAACTGTAGAAGTGAACAAAGGCAACAAATTATATTTAATGGATCGTGCAGAGTCTTCACAATCAGTCATTATTTCCGGCTATTTAACTTATCCCTACGGTGATGTCAGTGAGGTTGGAACAGAAGCGATGGTGAATGTTTTTGGAGGAGACTTTACATCCAGAATCAACATGAATTTGAGGGAGGACAAACATTGGTCGTATGGTTCAAGAGCCATTATGCTACAAGCAAAAGAACAAAGACCATTCATCATTTATGCACCTGTCCAAACAGATAAAACGTCTGAGTCTATTGAAGAAATTGTAAAAGAATTTAATTCATTCGTTTCCGATAAGCCAATGACCCAAGCAGAGTTTGAAAAGAACATGAATAATACAGTATTACAATTACCAGGACAATGGGAAACCAACAGTGCTATTTCTAATTCTATGCAAAGCATGGTAAAATATGATCTGCCGGATGATTACTATGAAAAATACGAAGGGGAAGTTCGAAATCTTAAATTAAATGATATTCAAAATTTAAGTAAAAAGATAGTTAAGTCAGAACAACTAAATTGGTTCGTAGTTGGTGACCGTCAAAAAGTTTTACCAAATCTTCAAAAATTAGGATTTGATGAAATCATTGTTGTTGATGGTGATGGTAATGTGATTGAGAAGGTTCCTGCGGTTGTTAAGCCTTAGCGAGCTGAGCTCGTTAGAGTTTATGAGTTTATGATAAAAATCGTCATCTATATAGCAATCACCTAAATATTAATGAATAAAAAACTCGAGGCTGTTCCAGCTTCGAGTTTTTTATTTTGTCTGACGTCTTTTGTCTGACGTCTGACGTTTCTTTAAGCATCCGACATTTTCTTCACAACCCCATCATAAACCATACTTACAAAAGGTCCATTCATAAAAGCTTCTGGATCAATTTGTGACTGAAAAACAGGTCCTGACCAATTTTCGAGAAGCGCCATTCTTGCCAATTCTGCCATAGGAGCAGCAGTGGTGCTTTGAATAGCTCTCAATTTCTTTGTACCTACATATATTGGCTTAATAAAATAAGATTTCTCGATTGCTCGCAAGGTTCCATTTTTATCTTTCCCAACCACCGATGCATAGATGACAACAATATCGTCCTCTACTGTCGGAATCTGTTTCATCATTTCATTAAAGATATGTTCGACCTTTTTAGAATCTTCTATATCTGCCAAGGTTTCTTTAACCCATTGGTAATGCCCCGGATAACGGATTGTTTTATAATCTAAATCTTTCACCTTTCCTTCAAATACATCTGGTAAATCGGCCGCTCCTCCAGAAGTTAAATTATCTTCAAAAGTAAATCCGTCAATAATTATTTTACCTGGCTCCGAAAGGGAAGGAAGTGTTGTTTTTTTAAAATCTCTAATCGCAATTGCATCTTTGACATACTCAGTAGCAACTCCAATTGGACTCCAAGTGAATCCATAAAAATGGGGTGCTCTAGTATGGTCCGTTAAAGCTCCTACTTTCATTTCAATTTTATCAACTACCTCTACTCCATATTGAGTATTAAATTGTTTATAAAGTTGATTGGCTAAAATATTTATAAAACCAGGAGCTAATCCAGCTTGCAATATAAAACCTGTTTCCGCATCTTTTGCAATTTCAATCACGTCATTAGTTTCTTTCACATATTCTGTAAGATTAACATAATGCATAGCGTTTTGCTTCGCAAAACTAGCCATTCTAGGCGCTTGGCTTCCCGGCAAACAATCTAATAATATATCGCAAGTTTCAAACACATGATCCATGGCAGCATTTGACCCTTCTTTAGGCATTTCGTAAGGTTGAACCAAACCAGCAAGTTGAATGCCCTCTTCAATCCAAGTAGCTGCCTCTTGGGCGTTCTCTAGTTTGATATCTCCGATGTATAATTTCACATCTAAATCTTTATTTTCGGCTAGCAGCAATCCTACCGCCCTTCCGATTCCCCCCGCCCCAGCAATAGCAATATTATACTTCTTGTACATGAGCAATTATTTAATTCTAGTATTAAAATGAATGTAATTTGATGCGAATTTAATTTTTTGATAGCAATAAACCTGTTAAGATTGCCGTTTTTTGACCCCATAAATCGAGAAAATATACATTTTCATACAAATTAAACTAATCTATAATATATAATTCACTAATTTAAAGCTTTAAACAGTTGACGAAATTTTGTAATAAGTTTTAATTTATTTATCTTTATATATGGTTTTCCTTTGCAAAACCAACAAGGTAATTAAAAATATAGCAGATTTTCATGGCACGCAAGAAACGTAAGAACTCCAAAAAGGGAAATTGGAAGTTTAATTTAAAGGATGAACGATTTCCAAAGATTGCAGGTATTGGCCTGTTATTCTTTTCTTTATGTTTGTTGGTAGCACTTTGTTCCTACCTATTCACGTGGCAAACGGATCAAGATAAAATCCTCAAATTCTCATGGAATATATTCTTCCAATCCGACCTTGGCATGGCTAATTGGCTAGGCAGATTTGGAGCTATTTTATCCAATGCTTTTTTCTTTTGGGGATTCGGAATCGCCTCCTTTGCATTTGTATTAATATTTACTAGAACAGGATTATTCTTGTTACAAAGAAAACCCATTTCAATGTTGTTTCCATTTTACAGAAACAGCATTTTGGTAATGGCCATAGTTTCTATTTTGAGTGCTTTCATTTTCAGAAATGCTGATTTTCCTTGGGGAGGCGCATTTGGAGAAGGGATTTATTTTTGGATGAGTAATTTCTTGGGAAATGTAGGCGTAGTTATTTTAATGGTAAGTTTAGTTGCTGGATTTTTAATGTGGTTATTTAATCCAAAATTTGAAGATTTAAGTTTGAATAATCCATTTCCAAAAATTAAAATTCCAAAATTTGATTTCAAAACTTTTATTAGTGGTCCGGATAAAATGGAATCTGAATCTGAATGGAAAGAACAAGCAGATTATAAGCCGTTAAAACCAGAATTTTTTAAAGAGCACGATAGAAAAATTGAAGAAGCTGGAGGAATCGTTGATAAAAAAGGTCAAATAGAAATGCCATTAGATCCAACTGTTAAGCCAGAAGTTTTTGACCTAAATGCTCCAGACTCTGAAATGGAAGATGTGGCTCTATCCGCAAAGGCAAAAGAATTTCAAAAAAAGGTAGAAGAAAATTCTGGAGACTTAGAAATAAACACCGAAGAAGGTAAAGAAAGAAATGCCTTATCAATCGAAGAAGAAGATAGTAAGCATACCAACAGTTACGACCCAACTTTAGATCTTTCAAGATTTGAACATCCACCACTGGAAATACTAAATGCCTACGAAAATAAAAATATAGAGATAGATAGAGGAGAATTAGAAGCGAATAAAGATCAAATTATTTCAACACTTTTAAATTACAAAATTGAAATTACCAAAATTCGTGCAACCATCGGACCTACGGTTACCTTGTATGAAATTATCCCTGCACCTGGTGTTAAAATTTCAAAAATAAAAAATTTAGAAGATGACATTGCGCTAAGTCTTGCAGCCTTAGGTATAAGAATCATTGCTCCAATTCCTGGGAAAGGCACTATTGGTATTGAAGTACCTAACAAGAAACCACAAACCGTATCCTTAAAAGAAGTTTTAAAATCTGATAAATATCAAAATGCCAAAATGGATTTACCGATTGCACTCGGTAAAACTATTTCAAATGATGTATTAGTAGCAGATTTAGCAAAAATGCCTCACCTGCTAATTGCGGGAGCAACGGGACAAGGAAAGTCCGTAGGTATTAATACTATATTAATGTCATTGCTTTACAAAAAGCATCCAAGTCAATTAAAACTAGTTTTAATAGATCCTAAGAAAGTAGAGCTGAATATCTACAATGATATTGCCAATCATTATTTGGCAGCTTTACCTGAAGCAGAAGAACCGATTATAACCGAAACCAGTAAAGTGATTTATACCCTAAATTCTCTTTGCATCGAAATGGATAATCGGTACGATATGTTGAAGAAAGCTCGGGCAAGAAATATTAAAGAATACAATAAGAAATTTTTAGATAGAAAATTAAATCCGAATAACGGACATACTTTCTTACCGTTCATAGTTTTGGTGATTGATGAGTTTGCAGATTTAATTATGACCGCGGGGAAAGAAGTGGAATTACCAATTGCAAGATTAGCGCAATTAGCAAGAGCAGTGGGCATACATTTGATCATTGCAACTCAAAGACCATCAGTGAAAATTATCACTGGTATGATCAAAGCCAACTTCCCTGCAAGGCTAGCCTTTAAAGTAACTTCTTTGGTAGATTCAAGAACTATTCTTGATTCAAAAGGCGCGGAGCAATTAATTGGCCGAGGGGATATGTTATTGAATATTGGATCTGATGTTGTCCGACTTCAATGTGCATTTGTAGACACACCAGAAGTAGAAGAAGTAATCCAACATATCGCTAAACAACAAGGATATTCAAGCCCACACATCCTTCCAGAATATGTGAGTGATGAAGAGAAATCCAAAGATGGTACTTTGAAATTTTCTGATCTAGATTCTATGTTTGAAGACGCTGCCAGATTGGTTGTTTCCAATCAACAAGGTTCTACCTCAATGCTGCAAAGAAAGATGAAATTAGGCTACAATCGCGCAGGAAGAATTATGGATCAACTAGAAGCACTAGGCATCGTGGGAGCTAGCCAAGGCTCAAAAGCCAGGGAGGTTTTAGTATTTTCCGAAATGGAATTGGAGACTATTTTGGAGAGCATTAAGGCGAATGTTTAAGTTCTAGACTCAAGACATAAGACTTAAGACATATTTATTCAAACTAAAGTAAAATTGAGCCTTATCTCCTTTAACATCTTTTAAGAAAAATGAAGTCCTTTAATTCCAATTCAAAATTTAAACTGTCTAAAGTCTTAAGTCTTTTTTGACTAAAACTAATTTTTCTCTTTCCGGACTGTACCTTTTTGAAAATCCCCTTTCGTCCAATTTCGTACTTTATCACCAACTCCAATTGCATTTTCTTCAAAGATAAAGTCTCCGGTTTCTGTATTTAATATTAACCATTCTCCACTATCATTTGAGTGGGCCGTATACTTATAAGCTAATTCATGCTCAACAGTATGAGAATTCTGAGCTGCAAAAAAAGTGAACCCTATCAGACCAAAAAAAGCTCCAATTAATAAAGATTTCATGTCGATTTTAAAATGTTGTAAGTTATTCATGTTATTAATTTTTAGTGAAAAATGCTTGTGCTTTATAAGTTTAAGACATATTTAAACACATTCCTAAAGATTAACAGTTGTTTAACGACGTCAGAATGAGACGTCAGAACAAAGACGTCGGAACGTCAGACCTAAATTTTAGATGATTCGGTTCATGAATTTATAAGGTTTATCTTTTTCCTTTATTATCCACACTTCTATAAACTCCTAAACTTCTAAATTCCATTAATTCTCATTTTACATTTCGTTATCCAAAGCGTCTTAAGTCTAAAGTCTATTGTCTTAAGTCTTTTCATAATTGTCTCTTCATAATTAACACTTGTTTAACGACTTTTTACTAGCTTTTTGATGTTATAGATAATAGCTTTGTTAATGAAACTTATTCTTATGCGTAAATCGACTTTTTTTATAATGTTTTTGGGCTTTACTTTGACTGTTTTCGGTCAAAATGATCCAGATGCTACCTCAATTCTAATTGGCTTGAGTACAAAGTACGATGCTTTTGAAAGTGTAGAAATGAGTTTTGATATCACTATGCAAATCCCTGAAAATGATCCAATCCATCAAAAAGGAATCCTTCAAAAAAAAGGTAAAGCATATAAATTAGCTATGGAAGATAAAACCATTTATTGTGATGGAAATGCCTTATGGTTACATTTAGTACTACAAAAAGAAGTACAGATTAATAATGCAGATGACAGTGATCAAGATGTATTATCTCCGAATAATTTATTAAGTATTCATAAATCTGATCGATTTAGTCATCAAATGTATTTTGAAGGAATGAAGCAAGGTAAATATTTACAAGAAATCGAATTCAAACCTAATCAAGAGGATGAAGAGTTTTCAAAAGTGAGAATTACGATAGACAAAAAATCAAATGAATTCAAAAAAGCACAAGTTTTTTTCAAAGATGGTTCTAGATACATTTTAAATATTTTGACTACTACTCCGAATAAAGATTTTTCTACTGATCATTTTAAATTTGATAAAGCATCTAACCCAAATGTTTACGTAGAAGATTTAAGAATTTAAACTTCAATTTTATTTCTAATTTCAACGTCTTAAGTCTTGAGTCTAAAGTCTTATGTCTTTTTACAAGCACTTTGCTATATTTGCTAAATGGGAATAAAGTCATTTGTTGTAAAACCAATAGCTAAAAGAATTGCAAGACAAATTGCAGTTAGTGCCGCTAATGCCGTTGAACATCAAGATGCCATTCGCCATACATTAATACAAAAAGCCAAACACACTAAGTTTGGAAAAGATCATCAATTTAACGCCATTAAGACTTACGCTGATTTTAAAAATGCCATTCCCATTCGAGATTATGAAGGTCTTAAACCTTATGTAGAATTAATCAAAGATGGAGGCTCAGATGTTTTGTGGAATGGTAAGCCAAAATATTTTGCTAAAACTTCAGGTACTACTTCAGGAGTAAAATTCATTCCTATTACAAAAGATAGTATCCCTAATCATATAGGAGGTGCAAGATCTGCCTTATTTTGCAATGTTGCTTTTACAAAAGATGCCAGTCTGTTTGATGGAAAGGTAATTTTTCTATCTGGTTCTCCCGAGATGGATGAAGTGGGAGGAATACTTACTGGGAGACTTTCTGGAATCGTGAATCATTTAATTCCAGCTTGGTTAAAAGGTAATCAATTGCCGTCTTATGAAACGAATGTAATAGAAGATTGGGAGACAAAATTAGATCGAATCGTGGAGGAAACTATTGATCAAGATATGCGCTTAATTAGCGGAATTCCACCTTGGGTTCAAATGTATTATGAGCGAGTAATTGAAAGATCTGGAAAATCAACCGTAGCGGAAGTCTTTCCAAATTTTTCGACTTTTGTACATGGTGGCGTAAATTTTCAACCTTATGAAAATAAACTTCAAGCTTTAATTGGAAAGAACGTGCATACAGTGGAAACCTACCCAGCATCTGAAGGCTTTATTGCATTTCAAGATCGACCGGATGTGGAAGGACTTTTATTAAATACTAATTCCGGGATCTTTTTTGAATTCATTCCAGCAAATGAAATTTTTAATGAAAATCCACCTCGATTAAGTTTAGCTGAGATTGAAGTAGGTGTAAATTATGCGATTATTCTTAATTCTAATGCGGGGCTTTGGGGCTACAATATTGGAGATACGGTTGAATTTGTTTCCAAAAATCCTTATCGCCTAAAAGTTAGTGGCCGAATCAAACATTTTATTTCTGCTTTTGGAGAACATGTAATTGGGAAGGAAGTGGAGGAAGCGATGACAGCAACTGCCCAAGCATTTAATGCAGAGGTTATAGAATTTACGGTGGCGCCTCAAATTAATCCAAGCAAAGGCATTCCTTATCATGAATGGTTTGTGGAATTTGGAAAAAAACCAGCTGATATTAATGCGTTTATAAAATTGTTGGATGAAAAAATGCAAGCTCAAAATATTTATTATTTAGATCTTTTACAAGGACAAATTTTGAAGCCTTTGGAAATTCGGGTAATGCAAGAAAATGCATTCCGAAATTACATGAAATCCCAAGGTAAATTAGGGGGTCAAAATAAAGTACCTAGATTATCCAATGATCGAAAGATTGCTGACCTGCTCCAAAATTGGATCATTTCTTAATTTTATGAAAATAGAAATGGAAAATCAACTCTTTGGAATTGCTACAATCTGTATGTGCACCGTAGTATTTTATTTATCTTTAAAATCGTATCAGCATAAAAACTTTGACCGCGCTATTTTACTTTTACTCCTTGGCGGGCTAATATTGAGAGTTTTTATATCAACAGATATGTATCTTCATCATTGGGATGAACGCTACCATGCATTAGTAGCTAAAAACCTAATGAAAAATCCCTTGAAACCAATGTTATATGATCTTCCATTATTAGATTTCGATTTTCGAGATTGGTCAAGAAATCATATTTGGTTGCATAAACAACCCATTCCACTTTGGATTATGGCTGCTAGTCTCAAATTATTTGGTGTTAATGTTATAGCTCTCAGAATTCCATCCATTTTTCTCTCTCTAGTTGGCGTTTATTGTACTTATAATATTGGTAAAATTTTATTTTCGAGAAAAGTGGGCTTTATAGCAAGCTTCTTAAGTGCGATACATGGTTTAATATTAGAACTTACCTCAGGAAGAATTGCCACTGATCATATAGATGTTTTCTTCCTTTCTTTTATTACAATCAGTGTTTATTTCGGTTTAAAATTTGCAAGTTCTAAGAAAATAGTTTTTAATATTTTATGTGGATTTTTTATGGCGTTAGCAATTTTGAGTAAATGGTTACCTGCTATGATTATCTTTCCTATTTGGTTTTTGGGCATGCTCCAATTTAAAAATTTCACATGGAAACAATTAAGCATTCATTTTACAACTTTACTAATTATAAATATAATATTAGTCCTGCCGTGGCAATTATATATTTACTACCATTATCCATTAGAAGCGCAATGGGAAAGTTCATTTAATTTCAAACATTTGACTGAGGCCTTACAAGGGCATGGAAAACCTTTTTATTACCATTTCAATCGAATGAGAATAATCTTTGGTGAAATTATCTACCTCCCAATTTTATGGATTCTTTACAAAGCAATTTCAACAAGACGCCCCTACAAATATTACCTTTTGTTGATTTGGATTTTCATTCCATATTTATTTTTTTCCTTCGCAAAAACTAAAATGCAAGGCTATATAATTTTTACTGCCCCAGCTTTTTTCATTTTGACTGGAATTTTCATTTCTGCTCTACCAGTTCTTCTTTCGCGTTTAAATCTATCATATCTAAAGTTAGTAGTTGTTATAGCTTTTATTGGCCTCCCAATTAGATATTCTATAGAGAGATTGAAACCATTTCAAAAGAAATCTAGACATCAATCTTGGATAGCTAATTTGATTCAACTTGAAGATAAAAAGAATTCAAAGCAAGTAATTTTTAATACTAAGTACCCAATTGAAATTATGTTTTACTCAGATATAATTGCCTACGAAGCCCTACCCAGTAATCCAAAATTGAGGGAACTATATGATCAAGGCTTTTCCATAATTATTGATCAGCACCAAAGTTTACCAGACGAGGTTAAGAAATTGGAATTTGTTGAGATAGTTAGTTTACATACTGTTCAATGAATTTCTAAAGTATTAACAAAACTTTAAGCCCTTCAAAATCAACTATTTCTCCTGTCTTATCGTTCTGAAATTGCATTTATTACGTTAATTAATAAGGAACTTTTTCCTTTGTCTAAACCTTAAAATATTGTACTTTTGCATGTTCATGGATAAACAAGCTATTTTCGGACGTATTATGTTGATTTTCATAGCCTTAGCATTGGTTTCTTGCAAAGGAGAATTTGAGAAAATCCGAACAAGCCAAGATCCTAAGCTAGTTCTTCAGAAAGCTGATGAATATTTTGAAGAAGAAAATTGGTATCGCGCACAGGTTTTGTATGAATTGGTAATTAATCAAGTGAGGGGTACAGCCCAAGCGGAGAATGTTTTTTACAAATATGCATACACGCATTTTCATTTAAAGCAATATCAATTAGCAGCTCATTACTTTGATAATTTTTCGCGAACTTTTGTCGCTAGTCCTCAAAGAGAAGAAGCAGATTTTATGGTAGCCTTTTCTAACTATAAAGAATCTCCCTCCTATCGGTTGGATCAGACACCAACGAAAAATGCGATTGATCGTTTTCAGGTATTCATGAATCAATATCCAACGAGTTCAAGAGTACCGATATGTAACGGATATATAGATGAGCTAAGAAAGAAATTAGAAGCAAAGGCTTTTCATCAAGGTGAATTGTATTATAATTTAAGGCAATTTGATGCAGCTACTAGAACTTTTGAAAATTTATTAAAAGAATTTCCTGACTCTAATGATGAAGAGGAAGTACGGTTCTTAATTTTAAAATCATCTTTTTTGTTAGCTCAAAATTCAATATACGAGAAAAAGGAAGAACGATTTTTAAATACGATTGATAATTTCAAGAATTTTAGAACCAAACATCCAAAAAGTAAGTATTCAAAAGAAGCTGAAAATATTGTAGCTACTTCTAAAAAAAGATTAAAAGAATTTCAATAAAAAATAAAGAGATGAGTGATATTAAAACAAAAGTTCAGGGAATGGATCCCAATTTAGCAGCAAGAGATATAGGAGAATTAGTGAGCAAGACTAATAATATCTATGAAACGCTAAAAATCATTTCTAAAAGATCTAACCAATTGAGTGTTGATTTAAAAAGTGAATTGCACCAGAAATTGGAAGAGTTTGCTATTGCAACTGAAACTATTGAAGAAATTCATGAAAATAAAGAGCAAATCGAAATTTCAAAATTTTATGAGCGTTTGCCTAATCCAGCCATTATCGCTACCGAGGAATATCTAAATGATGATTTAGATTATCGGTATACGGATAGAGATCAATCTTAAGCTGATTTAGCAATGGAATCTTTAAAAGGCAAGAAAATATTACTCGGAATAACTGGGAGTATTGCCGCTTATAAATCTGCATTTTTATGTAGGCTATTTGTTAAAGCAGGAGCTGAAGTCAAGATAATAATGACGGCAGCTTCCAAAGATTTCATTAGTCCTCTCACACTGGCAACCCTATCTAAAAATCCTGTTTTCAGCGACATTAGTTCAGAGGAACACTGGAACAATCATGTCGAATTAGGTTTATGGGCTGATGTTTTTGTAATCGCACCACTAACCGCTTCTAGCCTTTCTAAAATGGCCAATGGACAATCTGATAATATGCTAGTGGCAACTTATCTTTCTTCAAAGTGTCCAGTGTTTTTTGCTCCCGCCATGGATTTAGATATGTGGAAGCATGAAAGCACAATTCGAAATATTAATTTACTTAAAAGTTATGGCAATCATTTAATTCCTGTAGGAAGTGGTGAATTAGCAAGCGGACTAATAGGAGATGGAAGAATGGCAGAGCCAGAAGACATCATAGACATCCTATCAAATTATTTTGATACAGCCTTTGATTATTTAGGCAAAAAAGTTTTAGTGACCGCAGGTCCGACTTATGAATCTATAGACCCTGTGCGTTATCTTGGTAATCCATCAAGTGGCCGAATGGGGATTTCAATTGCTGAAGAGTTTGCAAATCGAGGCGCTGAAGTATATCTAATTTTAGGTCCTTCAAATTTAGATGACCCAGAAGATGTAAATGTGAAACGGGTAAAATCAGCTGAAGAAATGTACCGAGCATGTTTAAGTTTATATCCAAGTATAGACATAGCTATTTTTGCCGCAGCAGTTGCTGACTATAGACCAAAATCTATAAGTGATGTAAAAATTAAAAAAACGGGAGAAGATATGCATCTTGAATTAGAGCGTACTCCTGATATTGCTAAATCATTGGGCGCAATTAAAAAAGAAAATCAAATAAATGTTGGCTTCGCATTAGAAACTTCAAATGAAGAAGATAATGCTATAAAAAAAGTAAATAAAAAGAATTTTGATTTTATAGTATTAAATTCTTTACAGGACAAGGGAGCTGGATTTGGCCATCAAACCAACAAAGTAAAATTTATTAATAAAGACGGAACGATTAAGGCCTTTGCGTTAAAATCTAAAAAAGCAGTAGCAGTTGACATTGTTGATGAAGTGCTCCAATATAATGACAAAAAAAACGTTCAAAGGGTGTAAAAGATTAGATATTATGATGAAGAAACTATTTTTATTCTGCCTTTTATGCATAAGTTATTTTAACAGTCTTGCTCAAGAGCTGAAGGTGGCTAGAATTTCTATAAGTACCCCTAATTTACAAATTACTGATCCTGAAATATTCGCTACTTTAGAAGCAGAATTAAATGACTTTTTTAATAATACTAAATGGACAGATGTAGCCTATCAAGATTACGAAAGAATTGAAACAACCATTCAAATTAATATAAAGGAAGAATTGGATAACAGAACTTTTAAAGCGGATCTTGCGATTCAAGCTTCTAGACCAATTTATGGCAGTAATCAAGCAACTTCCTTGTTGACACATGCAGACAAAGGCTTTGTTTTTGAATATGAAAAATTTCAACCTTTAGAAAAATCTGAAAATACCTATTACAATAATCTTTCTTCTATCATGTCATTTTATGCTTATTTGATTTTAGGTTTAGATTATGATTCTTTCACTCAATTTGGAGGAGATCCTTATTTTCAAATTGCTCTAAATATAGTCAATGTAATTCCTCCAGATGTTTTAGGAGTTGATAAATCTTGGAGATCTGTTGATCCCACAAATAATAGATATTGGATAATTGAAAATTTAACCAGCCCCAGAGTCAGACCTATGCGAGATGCTTTGTATAGATATCACCGCCAAGGTTTAGATTTTATCGCGGAAGATCCTGAAAAGGCTAAAACGGTAATATTAGCAGCCGCTGAAGACATTAGAGCGGTACATCAAGATTATAGTAGAGCTGTAGTAATACCTATGTTTACGAATGCCAAACGGGAAGAGATCATAGAGATTTTTAAAAATGCATTGTCCTCTCAAAAAAGTGCCATCTATCAACTATTTTCCAAGATGGATCCCACAAATTCTACTAAGTATAGACAATTAATTAGGTGATTCCATTGGCTAATTTGGCTTCAAAATCTAGCAAACGTATCGCAATTTTTGCATCTGGTACTGGATCAAATGCGATGAAAATAATTGAGCATTTTGAAAAGAATGAGAATATACACGTTTCACTTATTGTTAGTAATAAAAAAGAAGCTGGAGTGCTTAATTTTGCCAAAGTAAAAAATATTGCCTCCATCGTTATTGACAAAGACGAGTTTTATAAATCTGATAAAGTAGTTGATTATTTACTAGGTGAAAAAATTGATATGATTGCCTTAGCAGGATTTCTTTGGTTGATTCCAATCAATTTGATTAGGGCATTTCCTCGTAAAATTATAAATATCCATCCAGCTTTACTGCCTAAATATGGAGGTAAAGGGATGTATGGAATGCATGTGCATAAAGCAGTGAAAGAAAATGGTGATAGTGAAAGTGGAATTACTATTCATTACGTCAATCAGCATTATGATGAAGGCCAAATAATTTTTCAAAAAAAAGTAGCTATAGATCAAGAAGACTCAGCTGAAGATATTCGGAATAAAGTTTTAGTTATGGAGCATTATAATTTTCCTAGGGTATTAGAAAGCTTACTTTTATGAATGCGTAGTTTGTCGTAACAGTATTATTTTCGTCTACAATAGGCATCAATAGTTAGCTTAAAAATAAATTATATAATTCGAATCATTTCCCCTTGTGTATGCGTTATATTAAAAACGTAGGTTAATGCCAAGTAAACAAAAAATCATATCGATTAATAAAAAGGAAGAAATTGCAAATGCAATCACTCATGGCTTAGGATTAATTTTGGCAATTATCGGAGTAGGCGTTTTTTTCAATTTATTCCAAATGGGAACGAATGAAGCTCCTTTCTGGGGAGCAGTTATTTTTTCTTTTGCTTTAATCATAACCTATTTAGCATCTACGGTCTATCATTTAGTTTGGAATTTATCTTACAGAAGGATTTTCAGGATCATTGATCACATTTGTATCTATCTTTTAATTGCAGGTACGAATACACCATTTGTGCTTTTGTATCTAGACAATAACTGGGGAACTGCCTACTTAGTTGTATTGTGGTCTTTAGTGCTTTTAGGCATAATTTTAAAAATTTTCTTAATTGGAAAATATAACCTCCTTGATGCTATGTACTATTTATTTTTAGGATGGATGGGCGTTATTCTAGTGCCTGTTTTGATGCAAGGAATGACTCTATTTTCAATTTCAATGATTGGTTTAGGTGGACTAAGTTATTCTATTGGCGTTTATTTCTATTTGAAGGATGACCGATCTTACTTCCATGCTATTTGGCATTTGTTTGTAATTGGTGGATCAGCTTGCCATTATATTGCGTTACTCTCCGCTTTCGATATAATATAAAAAAGAAGAGCAATCTAATTGCCCTTCTCCTCGTGAGGAATTAACCTCATGACCAACCAAACTTATTCTTATGCATCATTTTATAAATGCTATTAGGAAAGACTCTCAACAGATAAAAAGGTTGCATTGGTTAGTAGAAAATTAAAAAGAATTTTTCTGAAAGAAATTCAATTTAATCCAAGGTCTTTAAGAAATCAGAAGCAGTAGATAAGTATGCTTCTTTTTTAGATTCGGGCCATTTCTCAAATGTCCTCACCAGCATCGCTAATCTAGGGTTTTTAATAAAAAATGAGCTATTCACATGCATAAATCTCCAAAATAAAGCATCCCATGTGTTTTGCCAATCACCTTTTTTGTAATTACTCATTTTCATTATGTAATTGCTTCCACTTATATAAGGCTTTGTTGACATCAAACCGCCATCAGCAAATTGACTCATGCCATAAACATTAGGCACCATAACCCAATCGTAGGCATCGATAAATAATTCCATAAACCATTGATATACCTCATCAGGATGGAATTCACACAAAACCATGAAATTCCCTAAAATCATTAATCGTTCAATGTGATGACAGTAGCCTGTCTTTAAAACTTTCTTAATGGTATGATCAATAGGTTCAATCCCAGTGGTTCCATCATAAAATGAGGCCGGAATTTTTCTATTAAAACCCCAAAAATTCTTTGTTCTTTCAATGCTTCCTTTACATTCATAAACCCCTCTTATAAATTCTCGCCACCCTAAAATTTGCCTAACAAAACCTTCAACAGAATTAATAGGAATAGCGTTTTTATCTGCATATTTCAAAGCTTGTTTTATAACATACATTGGTTCAATTAAACCTGCGTTTATTAAAGGACTTAATAAACTATGATTTAATAAATGTTCCTCTTTTACAATTGCATCTTCATAAATACCAAACTCATTAAATCGAATTGATAAAAATTCTTTAAACCAATCCTTACTCATTTTAAAGGTATAAGGATATATGGGCTGGTTTGAAATAGAACCTGGATTGTCACCGTAGTGCTTTTTAACATAGGTGACTGCAGCATTATATTCATCACTTTCTTTTAAGATAGAGACTTTCGGTGCTTCTTTCTTGGCGGGAAACTTTTTTCTATTTTCATGGTCAAAAGACCATTTCCCTCCAACTGGTTGCTGCTCTTGGTCAACTAAAATTTTGTACTGCTTTCGTTGTTGTTTATAGAATTGCGTTTGATAAAACTTTTTCTTACTATCTTTAAAAAAAGAAGCATTATCCTTTCTATCATTAATAAATAATTTTGATTTTAATACTTCTACTTCAATATCCGCTTTGTTACTTGATTTTTTTATTCTTTGCTCTAACCAAAAATCCGAAGGATCGATACAAACTATTTTGTTTACACCTTTTGTTTTTAATTTGGGTATCAACTTTCTAATATCTGATAATTTATTTATTGCTTCAATGTAAACAACCTCAACACCTTGCTTCGTCAAATAGGTTTCATATACTTTCATAGTCACTCTGTGAAAGGCCAATTTCTGTTTATGAAATTTATATTGATTAAAAAATAAGAACGCTTCTACTAAATAGACTTTTTTGCAATGGCTAAGCAATAAATTTTTTTTAAATAATTGATGGGGAAAAACAAGACCAACACAACTCATACTTTTTGCTTTTTATTTCTTTTACATCGTTCGCTACAATATTTTACTTCCTCCCAATCTCTTTCCCACTTTTTTCTCCATTTAAACTCCTTTTGGCAAACCAAGCAGATTTTGATTGGTAAATTACTCTTTTTCATATATTGGAAACAATAAAATTGGTTAAGGGTTTATGCACAATGTTGTTTATTAAAAACAAAATAAATGTGCCCCAACTCACCCCGACCTCCTATCGCCTCGCTTTCCTAATCACGCCAAGTTGTTACCTTTTCAGCGACGGCATTGCGCGTAGCAGAAGGTGGCAACCCCGACCTCCTATCGCCTCGCTTTCCTAATCACGCCAAGTTGTTACCTTTTCAGCGACGGCATTACGCGCAGCAGAAGGTGGCAACCCCGACCTCCTATCGCCTCGCTTTCCTAATCACGCCAAGTTGTTACCTTTTCAGCGACGGCATTGCGCGTAGCAGAAGGTGGCAACTTTGATTGGTCAAGATCAGGACCGAGGTTGAATTATAATTATGTATTATATAGTTTTATGCATTATTTCCAATAGGATTATCACCTACCCAACTCATCCCAACCTCCTCTGTCGGCCATCCTTCTCTTGCGAAGAGAAGGGAATAAGCATTTGATTTAATTCAAAAGTCAATTACTTTAATCCCCATTGAATCAAGAAGCCCTGCAATCTTACGAATCAACCCTCATAAATATAAATCATGTTTCATTTAATTAAAATTATTTATTGCACTTGCATTTAAATTTGAACTTGAATTTGTACTTGCATTTAAATTAAAAAAAGGCTCTAATAGATAAGTATTCCATGCCGTGCATTAAATCCATCGATGCCTTGTAAGCCGCCGGAATGTAGAATTGAAATATTCATACCTGCTTTGAAATATCCTTTCTTAATTAAATCAAAGACACCGTAAAATAATTTTCCAGTATAGATAGGATCCAATGGAATATCAAAATTCAATTTAAATTGATTTATAAAATCAATTAATTGGGTATCGTATTTAGCATAACCACCAAAATGGTAATCGTAAAAGAAACGAAAGTTTTTATTATCCGTTAACTTCATATTTAGACTTTTACTAATTTCTTCCTCCATCCATTCTCCTTTTAATGCAGGTACAATTCCTAGTTTCATTGCATTATCATGATTGGAACAAATGCCCGCTGCTGTAGTTCCAGTCCCCGCTGACAGAAACAAATAATCAAAATTATGCATTTTATAATTGATGATTTCCTTATAAATTTCTTGACAGCCTAATCGCCCATTTGAATTAGCTCCTCCTTCAGGAAGTATTAAAAATTCTGGATATTTGTTTTTTAATAGTGCTAAATATGCTGCGGAATTCTTAAATTTGTAATCCGCACGGCTCAGGAATACCAATTTCATTCCTTGTGATTGACAAAAGGAAAGGGTGGAATTTGTTGAGCTTTCTTCTCCCCTTACTAAACCAATCGTTTGAAACCCAAATGCTTTTCCACTAGCTGCTAATGCAAAAAGGTGATTCGAAAAGGCTCCGCCAAATGAGAGGATACCTTTCTTACGTGAGGCCTCCATCTCCTTAATATTTTCAGATAGTTTCCTCCATTTATTACCACTGATTTCTGGATGAATCAAATCATCTCTTTTAACAAAGACCCTGATCTTTTTATCTCTAATAAACTTAGAAGATATTTCTTGAATTGGCGAAGGTAAATTTAGCATAGATTTATACGCCAATGGCGGTTTTAAAAGTTCCGAGTTTCCCGAGAACCAATATCCTCAAACATTATAATTACGCACACTAAGCACGCTCAAGGAGTAACTACTAAGAACCGTTTGGTTTTAATTGTTTTACCTCTATCATCAACTAAACTATAGAAGTAAGAACCTTTTCCTAGACCAAGGTTTTTCATCTTTATGGTTTTATTTCCATTAACAAAATGCATTTCAGATAGAATTTCTTTTCCTATAATGGTAAACACTTTTAATTGATAATACTCCGGTTTTAAATTAGAAAAGTAAAATCGCAATTCTCCAAAAGTGGGATTTGGAAAGGCAATAATATCAGGCCTTCCATCACTATTTTTAAAAAAGTCTTTTTGGAATGGGTCTGGCTGATATTGAACAGAATTTATATTTCCAGCACCATCTAAATTCACAATCGCCAAGGGTTCTCTAATTTCATTAGCAAAATAATAATAAGAAACAGATTGACTGGGAGCAAATGCTTGGTTTGCTGGCAGTTCATCAGTAATGTCCACCCAATAGTCACTTCCTTTCTTAACGTCTAATCTTCTTTCAACAATTTCTAATCGTCGCTCTCGAAGCACATCAAAAGATTGATGAGGGAGACGCAATTTACCCCAAGCTTCCACCTCGTCTAATCGATTTATTTCAATTCTAATTCTTGCAGAATCTATGGATGTAGGTAGTAATCTTAAAAGTGTATCGGGTAATTTGTTGGGATCTAAGGCTATCAATAAATTGCTACTTTCATTATGTTCATCACCATATACCATTGGTGTTCTAAACAGTGGTAATGGAGGACTATATCTAGCATTAATCGGTTGATTATCCATTAATGGATTCGGCCCCCAAACGCCAATTTCTAATAATTCATTAGGAGTTTGTTTAAAATATCGTTGAATTTCATCATCAATATTAAAGATCAAATCACTTTCGGGAAAATTACTTTTAGAAAAACCATTAACGGGATCTTCTACAGAAATAACTTCTTTTAAGGGTGATAATAAATTACTGAAATCCCAATATTGATTGGGTCCACCTTTTCCAAGATCAAGTCCATTTGGTAATTCATCATTGAGGAGTATTACACTATCTCCTATCATAGGAAATATCTGATCTGTAATAACCAATTGTCCAAAAATAAATTTGAAGCAAAAAAAGAATAATATGAGTAATGTTGGTTTCTTCATTATAATTCTTTGCAAATATCTAAAAAGCTTGGAGTGCTACAAATTTATTATACTCTCCCTTTTCGTTTATTAAGTCATCATGACTACCTTGTTCTATAATTTCACCGTCTTTAATCACTACAATACGATTTGCATGTTGTATAGTAGATAAACGATGTGCAATCACAATCGCTGTTCTGTTTTTCATAACTTCTCCCAAAGCACTTTGAACCAATTTTTCAGATTCTGAATCTAAAGCAGAAGTCGCTTCATCTAAAATTAAAATTGGAGGGTTTCTCAAGATAGCCCTAGCTATGGTTAAGCGTTGGCGCTGGCCACCGCTTAATTTCACTCCTCGATCTCCAATATTAGTTTCGTATCCTTGGTCTGTTTCTAAAATAAAATCATGAGCATGCGCTACTTTTGCAGCTTCCTCAACATCGGATTTAGAAACCCCTTTCATTCCGAAAACTATATTATTGTAAATAGTATCATTAAAAAGAATAGCTTCCTGTGAAACTATGCCCATTAAGGAACGCAAATCATATATTTTATATTCTCTAATGTCTTTATCATCAATTAAGATTTTCCCTTGTAGGACATCATAAAATCGGGGTAATAAATCTACCAAAGTGGATTTCCCTGATCCTGAAGGACCAACTAAAGCAACTACCTCCCCTTTTTTTATTTCTAAATCAATGTGCTTTAAAACGAAATCACCCTCTTGATTATATTTAAATGATACATCCTCAAACTTTAACTGACTAGTCAAAGTCTCAATCTTCGTCGCATTAGGTAATTCTCTAATACTATCTTCCGAATACAATATTTTGTCAATTCTATCGACGGCTGCTAATCCTTTTTGTATTTTATAGTAAGCAGTAGAAAAGGCTTTAGCTGGATTTATTACATTATAAAAAGCAAATAGAAAAGCGAAAAATGTAGCCGCATCAATTTCCTCAGCAAATACTTTTCGAGAACCGTACCACATCAATAAGGCAACCACGCTTATACCTAAAAATTCTGAAAGTGGAGATGATAAATCTTTTTGCCAAAGGATTTTTGTAATGATGCTTCTGTAAGAATTGTTTTCTTTACCAAATTTTTCCTCTTGATATTTACTTGCATTAAAACCTTTAATAATTCTCAAACCCGACAAAGTTTCTTCAACTTGAGAAACTAAATTTCCTAATCTAGATTGAGCCTCAGAAGATCTTTTTTTAAGAGACCTTGAAACACCACCGATAATTACAGCAGTAAATATTATTAGTAAAAAAACGAATAAGGTTAAGCTTGGACTGACGTAAATCATGAAGCCTAAACTTCCTATTACAACAATTGGTTCTCTAAAAGTTACTTCCAAAACATTTAATATACTCCATTCAATTTCTTGTACATCGGAAGCCATTCTAGATATTAAATCTCCTTTTCTTTCATTAGAGAAAAAGCCTAAAGGTAAAGTGACATATTTTTTAAATAAATTTTGTCTAAGATCTCGGGCCATTCCATTTCTAATAACAGCCATGAAAACTAAGGATAAATAGCGAAATAAATTCTTTAGGAAAAAGAGCCCAACCACAATGAAACAAACATACATCAAAGCTTTGTCTTGTCCATATTGAGCAATTAAATCGCTAAAGTAATATTTAGCATATTCCAAAATATTAGAAAATCCTAGAGCTTCCTCAGGATGACTAACTTGCATTTCATCATTTTGAAATAGTATATTAAAAAAAGGAATAATGGCTGGTATACTCACTACCATGAAAAGAGCCATTAGGATATTACACAGGATATTTAGAAATACATAGGTTCTGTATTTCTTAATATAAGCCATCAATCTCCAAAATCCTTTCATTATTGGGCTATCCTTTATTAATTTATATTCGCAGTTAAGCATAAAGCCTCGACTACAATAGAACGAGGCTTTAAATATTCTTATTTGTTGGTGAGGACATTTAATCTTCTCCCATGTCAAAATCATTCAAAAATCCAGTATTAAAATTTCCACTTCTAAAAGCTTCATTTCTCATTAGTTTTCTATGAAAAGGAACAGTAGTTTTAATTCCTTCTGCAATGAATTCATCCAATGCTCTTTGCATTTTAGTAATGCATTCTTCTCGCGTATGAGCTCTACATATTAATTTCGCAATTAAGGAATCATAATAAGGAGGAACGGTATACCCTGCATAAACATGCGTATCCACTCGTACCCCATATCCTTTTGGACTATGGAAATATAGAATTAATCCAGGGCTTGGTCTGAAATCATTAAATGGGTCCTCTGCATTGATTCTGCATTCTATGGCATGCATAGTTGGATAATAACTTTGTCCTGATATCTTCTCACCTGCCGCAACCTTAATTTGCTCTTTAATTAAATCTTGATCAATTACTTCTTCAGTTACGGGATGCTCCACTTGAATTCTTGTATTCATTTCCATGAAATAAAAATTCTTATGCTTATCTACCAAAAATTCTACTGTTCCGACCCCTTCATATTTTATGGCTTCACCAGCTTTAATAGCAGCATTACCCATTTCCTCTCTCAACTTTTTTGTCATAAAAGGAGAAGGACATTCTTCTACTAATTTCTGATGTCTTCTTTGGATTGAACAATCTCTTTCAGACAAATGAACAACCGTTCCAAATTGGTCTCCTAAAATTTGAAATTCAATATGTCTAGGTTCTTCAATAAATTTTTCAATGTATATACCATCATTTCCAAAAGAAGCCGCAGCCTCTTGCCTAGCTTTATCCCAAGCGTCTTGAAATTCATCTTTCTTAGTTACAATCCTCATTCCTTTTCCACCACCTCCAGCGGTAGCTTTAAGGATTACAGGATAACCCATTTCCGCCGCTAATTTTTTACCTGATTTTGTATCTTTCAATAAACCATCTGATCCAGGAATAACGGGAACGCCAGCTGCTTTCATGGTATCCTTAGCTGTGATTTTATCACCCATTTTCCTTATCATATTAGGAGAAGGTCCGATAAACTTAATCCCATATTCTACACAAACTTCAGCGAAGTCCGCATTTTCTGCAAGGAATCCGTAACCGGGATGGACAGCATCTGCATTTGTAATTTCAACTGCAGCCATTATTTTAGAAATATTTAAATAAGATTCAGACGATCTTGGTGGGCCTATGCATACTGCTTCATCGGCAAATCTTACGTGTAAGCTTTCTTTATCTGCTGTAGAATAAACGGCAACCGTTTTAATTCCCATTTCTTTGCAGGTCCGTATGATGCGCAGGGCAATTTCTCCCCTATTAGCAATTAAAATCTTTTCAAACATGAATTGAAGTTTTCTGGTACTGAATTAATAAAAATTCTAATTAGGGTCTACCATAAATAAAACCTGATCATATTCTACTGGAGAGGCATCTTCTGCCACCACTTGTACAATGGTTCCACTTACTTCAGATTCTATTTCGTTGAAAAGTTTCATAGCTTCTACTATGCAAACTACTTCTCCTTTTTCTATTCGATCTCCAATTTTCTTGTAAGGTCCTTTCTCAGGAGACGCTGATCTGTAGAAAGTACCCACTATCGGAGATTTAACTTCCAATAAATTTGCATTTGGATTTTCCTCAGCTTTGGCTTCCTCCTTTGCTGGAGGAGTTGGAGCTGGTGCAGGAACTGCAGCAGGTGCTGGTACAGGTTGGGCTTGCCTTGGCATTACAGAAGCCAAGTTTATCCCACTTTCTTTGTTAAAATTTTTGGTTTTAATGGCTACTTCAAATTCACCATTTTTCATTTTAAATTCTTTAAGCTCAAGCTTATTGACCAATTTTAGAAGGTCTTGAATCTCCTTAAGGTTCATATAGGTTTATTTTGCTCGTTCAACATAAGATCCGTTGGCTGTATCAATCTTGATTTTGTCACCGGTGTTAATAAATAAAGGAACTTTAATTTCAGCTCCTGTCTCTACAGTGGCAGGCTTAAAAGCATTCGTTGCAGTATTTCCTTTTTGACCTGGTTCAGTATAGGTAACTTCCAAAACTAAATATTGTGGCATAGCCACATCTAAAGGAATTTCTTTTGCTGCATGGAATAAAATTTCAACCCCAGCCCCTTCTTTTAATAAGTTAGCATAAGGTAATAAATTTTCCTGTAAAGCCACTTGTTCAAAGGTCTCATTATCCATGAAATGATAGCCCCTATCATCATTATATAAAAACTGAAATGGTCTTCTTTCTACTCTAACCACCTGAATTTTATGCCCTGCTGGAAAAGTATTATCAACTACTTTACCAGAGGTTAAACTCTTTAATTTAGTTCTAACAAATGCATTCCCCTTTCCAGGTTTAACATGCTGAAAGTCAACAACAGAATAAATATCGTGACTATATTCTATGCATAATCCTTTTCGTATATCTGAAGTGCTAGCCATCTAACTAATTTTAAATTTTAATAATAATTACTTAAGCATTATATGCCCATTTTAGTAAACATGCTCCCCAAGTAAATCCTCCACCAAAGGCAGTTAAAACAATTAAATCATCTTTTTTAAATTGGCCTTCCCATTCCCATAAACATAGTGGAATAGTTCCAGCAGTCGTATTGCCATATTTATGAATGTTCATAACGACTTTTTCGATTGGAAAATCAATATTCTCTGCTACTGAAGACAGTATTCTCTTATTTGCTTGATGGGGAACCAGCCAAGCTATATCTTCTTGCGTCAAATTATTTTGCTCCAATAAATCTGCTATTACAGAGGACATTCCTTTAATGGCTGCTTTAAAAACATGCCTTCCTTCTTGAGAAGCAAAATGTTCTTTTGCAGTAACAGACTCAATAGTAGCTGGAAAAGCAGATCCGCCTGCCTTCATATACAAAAATTCTTTCCCTACACCATCTGCTCTTAGAATTGAATCTTGTAATCCATATCCATCTTCACTTGGCTCCAACATAACTGCACCTGCTCCATCTCCAAACAAAATACATGTTGCTCGATCTGTATAATCAATTATTGAAGACATCATGTCTGCTCCAACAACTATAACCTTCTTATAAGTTCCAGTCTCAATAAATTTAGCGGCTGTGACTAAAGCATATAAAAAGCCAGAACAAGCTGCATTTATATCATATCCGAAAGCATTTGTTAATCCCGTTTTATAACATATTGAATTTGCAGTGTCTGGAAAAATATGATCGCCTGTAACCGTGCCACAAATTAGCATGTCAACTTCCTCAGGTTTTGTGTTGGTTTTTTCTAAAAGAATTTTTACCGCTTCCACGCCCATATCTGAGGTAGCTCTCCCTCCTTTTAAAATCCTTCGTTCTTTTATTCCTGTCCTAGATTCAATCCACTCGTCATTGGTTTCCACCATTTTCTCTAAATCAGCATTGGTTATGATATCTTCAGGAACATAACCTTGAACACCCGTGATGGAAGCATATAATTTACCCATAAAGTATTATTTGCAAATAAATAGTAAGCTTTGAAACGCGAAAGTATAAAAAAATCCCTAGATCACTAATATTATTCCCTCATTCTGCATCCAAAAAATTATTAATATAGATTTAACATTTAGTAAAATTATAATATATTAATTATTGATTATCTGTGATATATAATAGATAATACAATTTGCTCTGAGCATTTCTTAACTGCATTACATATTAAATGAATTCATAATGTGATTCTGGTATCTTTTTTGCTATTCATAAAATGGTATCAATCAGATTATTATACTTTAATAATTATTACAATATTATGAATAATCCCAAATCCTCCCGCTCCCTTTTGTTCTTAATTTGTTTATTAATTTTTAATTGCTTAAATGCAAATTTTTCATTTGATGAGTTGAATGATTATGCTGCTGCAAAACACAGAGCTGGTGAAGATGGAAAATTAATTTTTATAGCTTTTTCTGCCAACTGGTGCATGCCTTGTAAGATTTTGGAAGAAAGTACTTTGAATAACCCAGAAATCAAGGCTATTCTATCAAAAGATTACATCAGCGTAAAAATTGATATTGAAAATCAAAAAGGTCACCAATGGAAAGATAAATTTCAAGTCCAACTTGTACCCACCATAATCATTTTAGATTCAAAAGGTAAAATTCTAAATAAAACAGAAAGTACTTTAGCTAGCTCCCCATTCAAAAGTCTTATCGAATCTTATAATATTAGCCAGAATAAGCAGGTTATTTATGCTAGAAAACAGTTTGCAAAAAATCCATATCAGGTCAGCAAAAGCACTACCTCATCGCCTAAATATTCAAGTACCTATTCAAAACCTTACACCAAAAAGAAAACTTCAAGCTACACCAAGCCGAGCACTACTAGTAGAAGACCTGTAACGAATACAAGGTCAACAAGCAGTTCATCTAAAACAATAAAAAGAACGCCTTCGGTTTCAACAAAATCTCAAACTAGAAAATATACAAGTGCTAAAAGAAGCACCACTAGCTCAAAAATTTCAAGAAAAAAATCGAGATACCACAAGACAAGTCCAACAAGAAAGAAACCCACTTCTAAAAGAAGTAAATCTATATCGAAAAAACGAAAAAAAGCATCAAAAAAACGATTATCTAGTAGATCATCTAGCAATAAAAAACCTATTGCAAAAGGTAATGTGTATAAAGTTAAAATTGGAAACTATTCAAAATATGAAGCTGCAAAAAAGAGCCTTTTAAGAGTCCAAAAGTTAAATTTAGGAAGTGCAAAGATTCTAGAATACAAAGAAGGACGAAAAAGCCGTTATAAAATAATTGTAGGGAGATTCTACCAAAGAGTAAGTGCAGATACGCTCTTAAAATCTTTAAATAGAAAAGGGTATCAAGGATCGGTTGTCGCCTATAAACAGTAAATTAAAATCAAAAATAAGGGTAACCCCTCAAAAGAAGGATAAATTAAGTAGTATCTTTGCTCCTTCCAATGAACATATTGATAAATCTTTTCTATTAGTTTAAATCTATTTAAAAGGCAACGAATTTAGTTTATTTCAGGTCTACTTATCAACTGGTTATAGCATACTTAATTGATAATAATAATGGCAATATTGAAATTCTTTGATTCGTTAATTTAATTTATAAAAATTGTGCAGTGGGCAACATATTAAGATTTTTCTTATATTTTTGTCCCTTCATTGAACACTGTAAAATTTGATAAGACAATTTAAAATATTTACAATCCTCTCCTTTCTAATTTGCATAACTGCAATTAGGTCTCACGCAAGCGTTAATAATCTTCCACCAGATGACTTTATTTTAAATGTGGATTGTGCGGACCTTGAAATCGGTCAAGATTCGTGCTTTGATTTAACCATTGGAAATTTCAACAGCATTATTTCTATCCAATTCGGACTTAGATGGGATTTCTCCGTACTTAGATTAAGTTCAATTATAAATTTGAATAGCAATTTAAATTTGAATAATCTGAATGTATTACAAGCTGGACCTGGACAAATTAATATGGTTTGGATTGATAATTCTACTACTGGAATTGATCGGCCCGATGATGAAATATTATTTACCATGTGTTTTACGGCTATTGGAGATGTCGGTGCATTTAGCGGTTTTGAATTAGTTGGAACTACTCCCGCTAGTGGTTTTGAAATTGCTAATTCGGATGGTGTTGTTCTTAACGTGGTTGAAAATGGATGTATCTCAAATATTTTAGGAACTACAGGTTTCACAGTACTTCCTGCCCAATCTTGTGGACCAGCAATGGGAAGCACAACCGGTGCCGTAAACTTTGATATTTTTGGAGTGAATGGCCCTTTTAGCTACACTTATGAGGAACAAAGCGATCCAAGTAATAATGGCAATGGCAGTATTTCTGCAATGGGAGGAACGATAACAGTTGATCTAGTACCTGGAACTTATAATTTTGTGTTTTTTGATTCTGATAATAGTCGGGTTGAGAGAGTCATTGTTGTGCCGCCAAGTATTCAGGTTTTAAACTTAAGTGAAAATTTACCAAGATGCCCTAGTAGTTCAAATGGACAAATAGAGGTTAATATAGTAGATGGAGCAAATCCCTATAACTATGTTTGGCAAAATTTAGATCGTCCTGGTTTACAGGGAACTGGATTTTTAGAAGATGACTCTAGAACAGATCTTATCCCTAGTTTACCACCCGGTCGCTATCTCTTCACGGTAGTGGATAATTCTGGATGTCAATTTGAACAAATATTCCTTTTAAGATCAAATTTAGTAATCAATGCTAATGCAGAAATCCGAGATGCAAGATGTCCAGAAAATGCAGATGGAGAAGCTTGCGTTACTCCAGAAAGCAGTGATGGTCCAAGCACGTTTATTGTAAGATTTTTCGATGCAGATGGCGCTATGGTAAGTTCACTTGTGACCACAGTAAACGGGAGAGATAAATACTTCATTCCTAATCAAGCTCCTGGAGAATACACTGTAAGCATACTAGATAACACTAGTATGTGTACGTTTGATACCGTTTTAACCATTGGTGCACCAGATAGTATAAATATAATCTTAGACACATTAAGAGGACCTTCTTGCTTAAATCCATCAGATGGGTTTATTGAAGTAGCACCGGAAGGCGGAATATCTAATAATTATGACTATTCGTGGTCTCATGATATTACAGTCATTGGTGCACGTGCCGAGAATTTATCTATAGGGGATTACACCGTAACGGTCACTGATGACAATAACTGTAGTCAGGAAGCGACTTTCACTCTTGGTCCTCCAATTTCTCCTACTATTAATTCTATAGATTCTATTTCCATAGGTTGTAGCGATCCAATGGGAGGTGAATTATCTGTGAATTTCACTATTGGAAATTCCCCATTAGCTTCTATTGAATGGTTCAATACTGCCAACGGTCAAGTAGTTAGTAATAATGCTACTGCAAGTAATTTATCAGGTGGTAATTATTTAGTCGTAGTTACTGATGTATTAGGATGCACTAGACCACGAATTGTAAGTCTTGCCTCTCCTACAACTTTATTATTAGACTCTATTTCAATTAAAATTCCAGATTGTCCAGGAGAAGAGAATGCGCGAATTACAATGAATATAAGTGGAGGAGTAAGTCCTTACACTTTTAATTGGGATCATCCAAACGGTTCAAATGGTCCAACTTTAGCAGGTATTGGAGCTGGAGATTATGATGTTACCATTACAGATCAAGAAAATTGTGGACAAATTATTCAAACGGTAACCGTAATGGACCCGCCTGATATAAATATAAGTTTTATGGGTGAGCAACCAGTGTCTTGCTTTCAAACTATTTGCGATGGAGCAGCAACTGTTGAATTTGATGGAGGAAGAGATCCGGCAGGCACTTATTTTATTCGATGGGAAAATACAGAAACAACAGCTTTTGTAAATAACCTTTGCGCAGGATGGCAAACTGTTCAGATAACTAATGATATATGCACCAAAATAGACTCTGTTTTTATAGATAGTCCAGATACCATAAGAGTTCTCGATGATCAAATTACATTCCAAGACATTAGCTGTCATGGAGAAACTGATGGAAGTGTAAGCATAGCAGCAAGCGGAGGTTTCCCCGGCTACACTTATGCGTGGGATACCCAAGAAAATGGATCTACTATTAGTAATTTAGCTGCTGGTGATTATGAAGTAACTATAACTGATGCTCGAATGTGCATGACCACAGAGACATTCACGGTTACAGAGCCGGATAGTTTAATCGCTGAAATTGATCCCATTTCAAGCTTTGATGCTTCTTGTAATGGGAGAGAGAATGGTCAACTAGTAGCGATTTTTTCAGGCGGAACTGGCGATGTAATGTATACTTGGACCAATAATGTTTCTAATTCTGCCATTGCTGCTCAATTAGATGTAGGTACTTACTTCGTTACGGTTACCGATCAGAATGGATGTGAAGCAGAAGCAATAGGTTTCATAGATGAGCCTGCTCCTTTAAGTGTATCAATTCCACAACCTATTGAACCACTATGCTTTGGTGGAAGAACTGAAATTGCCATTGATACAGTAAGTGGAGGAAATGGCGGTCCTTATAGATATTCAATTAACAATGGTCCATTATTACCCATAGATTCGGTACTCAGCGTGTTGCCTTCCAACTATGAAATTGCAGTTTTCGATAATCGAGGATGTGATATTACTAGCTCAATTTTTATTGGCCAACCTGATCCAATCAGTATAAGTATTGATCCTGTAGACCCGATACAATTAGGAGAAACAACCACTTTGATTGCTAGACCAAGTTTAAACGTCGCATTGGATTCAGCGGTTTGGTCAGGTCCATTTGATAGTCTTCGATGTGTAGGTTCTGATGCCAATTGCTTGGCCATTGAAGTAGGCCCATTTAATTCAAGTCAGTATGAAATTTCTATCGTGGATATTGATGGATGTATGGCTTCTACTTCCATACTAGTTGAAGTAGATAAAATCAGGAATGTGTTTGTACCAAATGCGATTTCACCAAATGGAGATGGTACGAACGATGAACTTAGAGTGTTTACAGGTCAAGGAATACGTAGTATCAGATCGATTAGAGTTTTTGATAGATGGGGTGCATTAATGTATGAATCATTTGATCACATTCCAAATCCATCAGGAATTATTGCATGGGATGGAACACATAGAGGAAAAGCAATGATGACAGGAGTTTATGTTTATGCTGTAGAAGTAGAATTTATTGACAATAGAACTATTCTTTATAGAGGCGATGTTACTTTAATTAAATAGATTATTCTTTTTCCTCTTTCTCTTCTTCTTTTTTCTTTTTGATAACCGTACCTGAAAGTTTTAACTTATAAATTTTAGGTGTTGCATTTGTATATACCGTTATAGAAGGTTCCTGATGACCATCTTTCCCAACACTATTATATCTAACTCCAATATAACCAACATCACCTGGTAATAATGGGATAAAAGGATAACTTGGTGTTGTACAACCACAAGTTGCATCTGCTCCGGTAACTACTAAGGTATCATTACCAGAATTTTTAAATTTAAATTTATGTTCAAAAACTTCCCCTTCCTCAATCTCACCAAAATCATAAATTGAAGACTCAAAACTCAACTTAGCTTGTTTAACTTCAGGCCTAGGTTTTGGTTTAACAACAGGTTTGGGCTTAGAAGCTTTGGGTTTAACTTTAGGTTTTGCTTTAGGTTTTGCTTCAGGTTTAGGTGTTGGTTTTGTTTCAGTTTTTGGATTTGCAACTTCTTCTTTCAGTTCAACTTTTACTAGTGCATCTTCTTGCTCTAATACTTTTACTGCTACCACTTTAGTAGATGGAGAAGTCTTTTCCTTCACTTTTGGTTGAGCTGCTATAGGAGTTGTTACAGCAGTTTCTTGTTCATTTTCAGATGTATCATCTGATTTACATCCAATAATTAAAATAAAAAGGAAAAAAAGGGATAGACCAATTTTGATAATTCTATTCATGGTAAATAATTTAAGTCCGCTATATGAGGGACGGTGCCCAATTTTAAATCCACATTTATTACCTTAGAAGTGAAAAACTACCTAGTTTTCTCTGCTCCTCATTTTCGCACCTCCACCGTATATCGTAAACATAAACTCCGGGCAATGCACTTTCTCCTCCAATGTTCCCATCCCAAAAATCATTAATAGACATACCTCTAAACAAGGTTGCTCCCCAACGATCCATTATCTCAAATGAAACAAATTCTTCTACCACAAATGGATTACTCAATCCAAATACATCATTTAATCCATCTCCATTTGGGGTAAACGCGGTTGGAACCAAAATCTCCTTACAATTTACTAAAGTTGGGTCTACCGTGCGGATGTTTATGGTATCCCTTGTGGTACAAGAAGGATATTCAAAATTTATAACATAATCTTGTGTTTGTGTTGCGGTAATGATTGGGTTTCTATCTGAACTCATGTCTACACCTGTAGTTGGAAACCATGAAAATGAGGAGGCACAAGTATTTGATGTTCGTATATTTACAGAAGCGCCATCTAGGACTGTGGTATCCGGAGTCAAGATTTGATCATTGTTAAATCCTAAGGAACTGAACTCAGTAACTTCTACTAACCGATTATAAATTCTCAATTCATCTAAACGACCTTCATATCTTTGAAAGGTTCCATTTTCAACACAGGGAGAATTGGATAATCGAAAAACTCCATCTGTTTGAAATGGAATTCTATTTGGGGTGGTTAAGGTGAATTCAGAAATTCCGTTTACAAATAACTCCACTGTTCCATCGTCTCGAGTTAAAATGATATGTTGCCAACAAGTATTAGGATCCAGATTTCCAAACAAGCTAATATCTATATTAGTCGAACCAGATAAATTCGCAATAACCTGATTGCTTGCTGCTCTATAAATGATATTAAATAAACTATCATTAGAGCAAGTATCAACGAAAGACATAATTTCTTGCTGTGTTCCAGTTTGATCCGGTAGCATAAAAAAACTAATCGTGAAATCGCCATCGAAATGACCAAAAAAATCTCCTTCAAATTGAACATCGTCATCGATCCCATCAAATACCATGCTCTGACCAGAAATACCACAGGCGGTTTCCGGATTGCCATTTACAATTGCTGGAGGATTATTTGCCTCACTTAAATCAGAAACGTTTAAGTCATTCAAATTATAGTAGCCTACCAAATTTCTTGTAGGTTGCGCTACTACTAAAACTGCTATAAAAAGGCCAATAAATGTGATTACTATTGCTCTCATCTTATTCAAATAAGTTTCCTAAGTCTCCCATTCCCGGAGGAAGTAAATCTTGAATCATACTTTGCGTTGCTTCCGCTTCTTTTACTTTCGCTAATTCAATAGCTCTATTCACGGCTATCAGAATTAAGTCCTCTAATTGCTCTTTATCTGTTAAATCTACTTTTTCAGCATTAATGCTAATGTTTAAGATTTCCTTATTAGCATTGGCCTCTACGATAACTGCATCATCTCCTGATTCAGCTTGCACAGTAATGGCAGCCAATTTTTTCTGCATTTCCTCTTGTTTTCCTTTAATATCTCCGAACATAATTAGATTTTAATATTTATAACGTTAGTTTCTCAAATTTATGCTGATGCAAAGGTAATTCTTCAATCGGATATAAAAAAAGCCAGAACACATTGTTCTGGCTTAATTATTCATTATTTCTGTAAAGATTATTCTCTAATAAATCGTTCAGTAAAGATATCCTCTCCAATTCTGACTTGTAAAATATAAGTCCCTGAAGCTAAATGGTTAATATCAATTTGTGCATTTGCATTCAAATCCATAGCTAGTTCAATTACTTTTTGCCCTTGAATATTGAAAATACTTACTTCTGAAAGTTGATTTGTCTCAGATGAATAAGCAATGGTAATTTGTGATTTCGCTTTTGTTGGGTAAATCGACAAAGATTTACGCTCGGACAAAGAAACGGTTCTAATTTCACTATACTCAAAACTACCATCATAATCAGTCATCTTCAATCGGTAATAAGATCTCCCCGCGCTTGGATTTTCATCAACAAACTCATAAGAACGATCACTACCTAAAGCTGCTAAATTCGAAATAGATTCAAATCTTTCTCCATCTACACTTTTCTCAATCACATATTCAAATGTATTTAATTCGGTTGCTACTTCCCATTTTAATGCTACAGCTTCCTTATTCATTTTCGTAATCTCAAAAGAGATAAGTTCTACTGGTAGTAAAGCTGGACAATCACTATAAGAAGGATTAAAAGGAGTAGAATTACTTAACAAGTATTGGGAAGGATCCTGAACAGCAGCCGTCAAGGTTGCACAATCTGCGCCTGGTTGTACATCTGTGCAATTGAATGCTAAATTATCAATCTCTCCGAAGGGAATTGCATTTGCAGCAGGCACTCCTGCGGGAGCTGCTGATGTATTGGAAGAACTAGCATCAGCGTCCCAAAGCCCTGCAGAACCATTAAAATTGATTCCAGCAATTAAGCTTGGTGCTGCAACCGTTCCACAGAAAGCAATAATTTGATCTCCCGCTGCTGCTAAATTAAACTGACCCGAAGCAGCCACGCAGTTAATGTCTCCGCATGCTAAACCTCCTGCAGGTGTAGTAAAAGTGACTACTCCTTCATTTGCTCGAAATCCACCTGCTGCAAGCCAGCCATTGTCCGTAAATTTAATATCAACCCCTGGATCTATATCCTGCAAAGCCATAAAACAAAAATTGTCAAAACCATCCGAATCAGCTGAAATGATCTGAATAGCTCCCGCTGGCAATGGACAAGAGGTTTGACTAAAACTGGTAAAATTAATAAGTAATACGAGGGCGATGATTGATAAAAGTCTTTTCATTCTTTTTGGTTTAAATAATTATTTAAATTAGTAGGACCTCATGAGATAAGGTCTTACTATACTACTATTATGTACTTTTTGAATAAGGGGTAGGATTAATGTACTTAACAAAATTAAAGAAAAAAATCTCAATTGTGGCTATGGAGTATTAATTAATTGTAAAACTTATTATAAGGCATTATTAAATATGTAACTCAAAAAGAAAGCATAGAATAAAAGCAACATACAACCTTCCATCCTAGTAATTTTCTTAGACATACACACTAATGCGAACATAATAGACATGGCCACCATAAAAGGTAAACTAAATTCCAAGATGTCTTTTGGAATAACTAATTCTCCTATCAATGCAGGGATTCCCATTACAGCAAGTGTATTGAAAATATTTGATCCAAGTACATTCCCCACTGCAATTTCGGTTTTACCTTTTCGAGCCGCAGATACACTTACAATTACTTCTGGCAAAGAGGTCCCCAATGCTACCGCAGTCAATGCAATAATTTCTTTATTAATTCCGGCTTGTGCTGATAACTCCTCAATGGCTAAAATGGTATAACTAGCTCCGAAATAAACCAATACTGCACTTAAAACCAATAAGCCATATTCTTTTGGTCCAACAGCAGGTCGCATTTGTCCTATATCAACATTACTACCTATTGAATTCACCAGAAAAACTACCAGAGCAGCCAATAAGATAAAGGCTTCAAATTTATTTAAACTTCCATCCATTAACATAAAATATAAAAAGAAAGAAGTACCTACTAACAAAGGCATATCCAATTTCATGACATCGTAAGAAAGAAAGATTTCTTTGCCAACGATGGCTGTAATTGCAAGTACCAATAGTATATTAGTAATGTTTGAGCCTACCACATTTCCGATTACAATTTCTGAAGAACCTGAATAAACTGAAACGATAGAGGATGCCAATTCAGGCAGAGAGGTACCGAAAGAAATAATGGTAACACCAATAATAAATGGCGAAATACCAAAAGATAGACCAATTTTCTCTGCAGCACTGACCAGCCAGTCTGAAGCTTTCAGTAAAACAGTTAGTGCAACTACGAAAAGGGCCAAATAAGTGTATAATTCCAATTTGAAATTTTTATGAATACCAAATGTACAAAGATTGGACTTTTTTAAAGGTTAATGTTTTAGGAAAAATTAAACTTTGAACCATTTCAATCTTAAATCATTAAAACATTGTATATTTTTGCGATTTAATAAAATACCTTGCATTGGGCCTATTATCTAAGAAAAAAGGAGACTTGAAAAAGAAAGAAGAGGAGATGTCCTTCTTGGACCATATAGAAGCTTTGCGCTGGCATGTAATTAGGGGACTAATCGCAGTATTTATAATTGCAGTAATTGTCTTTCTTTCAAAAGACTTCGTTTTTAATGTAATTATTTTTGGGCCTTTAGGGCCTGACTTTTTCACTTATAGAACGATTTGTAACATATCCGAAGCACTCTGCTTTTCTCCAGATAATTTGGCAGTAAAAACATTATCCATTCAGGAGAAATTTATCACCCATTTAAAAGTTTCGTTTTGGATGGGAGTAATTATTGGTTTCCCGTATCTATTTTATGAATTCTGGAAGTTTGTAAAACCAGGTTTGTATGACGCCGAGGTAAAAGCTGCAAGAGGTATTGTATTAATTTGCTCATTATTATTTATCACTGGCGTCTTATTTGGATATTTTATAATTTCTCCATTTGCCATAACTTTTCTATCTAATTATAACATTGGTGATCAGGTGGCAGCAGAAGTAACCCTATCTTCATTAGTGAGTACATTAACTATGTTTACGCTTCCTGCTGGAATTGTATTTGAACTACCAATAGTTATTTATTTCCTATCAAAAATAGGTTTGGTTACCCCAGAATTTTTGAGACAATATAGAAAGCACGCATTCGTAATAATTTTAGTGGTATCAGCAGTTATTACCCCTCCTGATGTTGTCACCCAATTGTTGATCGGATTTCCTCTTTATCTATTGTACGAAATAAGTATTAAAATCTCAGCTCGAGTAGTGAAGAAAGCTGCTGAAAAAGCAAAAGAAACAGAAAATTCATGAAAAGAGTATCCTCCTCATTAACCATCATTTTGAAAATTTTCTTTCCACTATTCTGGATTATTTTTTTTACATGCTTTGCAATTGGGGCAGTGTTTAGCAATGATTTACCATTGCTATCCATGACAAGTTTTAAAATTGGATCAGTCGTTTTTCTTTTAATCGGTATTTTATTTTTTTGGTTGACAACAACAAGATTACAAAGAGTTGAAATGGGAAAGGAAGACTTTTATGTTACCAATTATTTCAAGCACTTTAGATATACTTATGATAGTATAGATAGAATAAGTCAAACCAATTGGTTGCTTTTCAAAATAATTCATATTAAATTGAAGAAAAAAGGTAGCCTTGGTAAAAGAATTACTTTTCTAGAAAGTTCAAAACGGTTTCAACATTTTCTCGAAGAGAATCCCAGTCTTTTTAAAAACATATCTGATTAATTCCGATCAAATTTTTTGAAAAAATATTGAATCCCTATTTAGTTTTTAATGAAATAAATGGACATATCATTTCCTCCAAGGAGATTCCTCCATGCTGAAAAGTATTTTTATAAAAATTATTAAAGTGATTATAATTTTTAGGATAAAGAAAAAAGTCATCTTCTCTTGCAAAAATAAAAGATGAACTCATATTGGGTCTAGGCAGTTTTGCCAATTCTGGTTTAGTTACTTCAAATAATTCTTTTGATGTATATTTTAAATTCCTCCCAACTTTATACCGAAGGTTAGTGGTAGTTTCTCTATCTCCTATTACCTTCACTGGATTTTTCACTCTTATTGTTCCATGGTCTGTTGCAATAAACAATTTAACCTTTTTCTCAGCTATTTTCTGAAGGGCACTCCAAAGTGGAGAATGCAAAAACCAAGATTTAGTCAAGGAACGATATGCATTTTCATCACCTGCTAATTCCTTTAGCACCTCCATCTCCGTTCTTGCATGAGACATCATATCAATAAAATTATAAACGATGACCGTTAAATCATTATTCAAATAATTTAAAACATTATCATTTAATAATTTGGCGTGATAATTATTGGTGACCTTCACATAATCCATTTTGATTTCTCTTCTAATGGTTCGGTTTAGATTTTGCTCCATGAAATATTTTTCATGCATGTTTTTCCCACCTTCCTCATTATCATTCAACCACTTGCCTTTATAATTTTGTTGTATCTCATCTGGCATCATTCCAGCAAAAATTGCATTCCGTGCATATTGAGTAGCCGTAGGTAGAATAGAGTAAAAATGATCTTCTTTTTCTACAGTAAATAATTCACTTATTACTGGCTCAATGGATTTCCATTGATCAAATCTGAGGCAATCTAAAAGCAAAAAAACAGTGGGAATGTTTTCATCCATTTCAGGAAATAATTTATTCCGTAGCACATTATGAGACATGGTTGGACCATTGCCATCTTGAATCCAATCCACATAGTTTCGTTCAATAAACTTTGAAAATTCTGCATTGGCTTCTCTTTTTTGCATGGCCAAAATTTCAGCCATATCATCAGATGAAGAGGAACCCAATTTTAATTCCCAAGAAATAATTTTTTTATAAATTTCTGGCCAGCTCTCTTGGTCTAGTCCACTATTTATTTCCATTAAAATTTCTCGAAATTGAGTCTGATAATCTGTGTTGGTCTTTTCTCTAATCAATCTTTTATTATCAATAATCTTTTTTAATGTCAACAGAATTTGGTTAGGATTCACAGGCTTAATCAAATAATCATCAATTTGTGATCCAATCGCTTCTTCCATAATATCTTCCGCCTCATTCTTTGTGATCATTACACAAGGAAGGTGTGGACTATTCTCTTTTATTTTCGTAAGGGTTTCTAATCCAGTTAGACCAGGCATTGATTCATCTAAGAAAACAACGTCAATATTTTTATTGGATTCGTATTCTTCAATGGCGTCATACCCATTCGTAACCGTAATTACTTCGTATCCCTTTTTTTCAAGAAAAAGTAATTGTGGTTTTAATAAATCAATCTCATCGTCTGCCCAAAGAATTTTTATTTTATCCATTAATTCTATTTTATTAAAGTTTAGTTTTGCAAAAAAATAATTTATTATTTTAGATATTCAAACTTAACGTTTTCACACTTCCCCTTATTCTTTATTTTATGAATAAAAGAAAAATATTCAACGACCCAGTGTACGGCTTCATTACCTTGCCATTTGATATCCTATTTGATATTATCGAACATCCATATTTTCAAAGGCTTCGTCGTATTAAACAACTCGGTTTGACTCATTATGTTTATCCTGGAGCACTACACACTAGATTCCATCATGCCTTAGGAGCCATGCATTTAATGCAAGAGGCAGTTTCGGTACTAAGATCAAAAGACATCGAAATCACAGATGAGGAATATAAATCTGTCTTAATTGCCATACTTCTTCATGATATAGGTCATGGACCATTCTCACATGCATTGGAACACACTATACTAAATGTACATCATGAGCAACTCTCCTTATGGTATATGGAAGTTTTAAACGAAGAGTTTGAAGGAAAATTAGAGATGGCCATTAAGATATTTAAAGGCAGCTACACTAAAAACTTCTTACACCAATTGGTCTCTAGCCAGTTAGATATGGATAGAATGGATTATTTAAATAGAGACAGTTTCTTTACCGGTGTGGCAGAAGGAGTGATTGGTTATGATAGAATTATCAAAATGCTTTCAGTAAAAAATGATGAATTAGTAGTTGAAGAGAAAGGAATTTACTCAATCGAAAAGTTTTTAATCTCAAGAAGGTTGATGTATTGGCAAGTTTATCTTCACAAAGCAGTATTGTCAGCAGAACAAATGTTAATAAAGGTGCTGGAAAGGGCTCAAGAATTAGCAAGAAAGGGAGAAGTCACTAGTAGGAATGAAATTTTAACATATTTTCTTATTAATGATATATCAGAGGAAAAATTCAAAGATAATAAAGCCAAATATTTAGAGAAATTTTCCCAATTAGATGATGTTGATATAGTTGCAGCCTTGAAAGAGTTTCAAAATAAGGAAGACTTCTTATTGAAATTTTTATCTAAAAGCATTTTATATCGTCAACTATTTAAAGTACATTTGGAAACTAATGCCCCACAGAGTGACTTTTTGAACAGCATACGTCAAAAAATCGTTCATCAACAGAATATAAGCGAGAGTCAGGCTACCAATTTGATTTTGTCTGGAATAGAGAGTAATCAAGCATATTCTGCAGATAAGAATGAAATAAAAATTCTTATGAAAGACGGTCTTGTCATACCAATATCGTCTCTATTGAAGAATTTTGTAGAAAGCGGTGTTATTATTAAGCACTTTCTATGTTATCCAAAGTAATTGTTGTAATTTTGACCGCTTAAAGGTTATATTATATTAATAATTATATTATAAACCCTGATTGTTTAAATATTTAAAACTAGTTATCAACTATGAAGAAATTGAACTTGATTTTCACATTATTAATGTTTGCCGTAGTAGCAGCTTACGCTCAGCCAGGTGCTGATATGCCGCCTAATGCTGATCCAGGTAAATGTTATGCGAAATGTCTTATTCAAGATGAGTATGAAACAATAACAGAGGAAGTATTAGTACGTGGAGCTTCGACCAAAACCGAAGTTGTACCTGCAAGATATGAGACTGTTACTGAAGAAGTACTTGTTAAAGAAGGATCTTCTACTTTACAGGTTATACCTGCTAAGTATGAGACTGTGACAGAAGAAGTGCTTGTTAAAGAAGCATCTTCCACAATTAGAACTATTCCTGCTCAGTACGAAACTGTATCTGAGGAAGTATTAGTTCAAGAAGCTTCCAGTAAATTGGTTGCTGTTCCTGCTCAGTACGAAACAGTTACTGAAGAAGTGCTTGTAAAAGAGGCTTCATCAGTATTAAGAGCTGTTCCTGCACAGTATGAAACAGTATCTGAAGAAGTACTGGTTAAAGAAGCTTCTACTACTTTAAGAGTCGTTCCTGCTCAGTATGAAACTGTTTCTGAAGAAGTTTTGGTTCAAGAAGCTTCATCTACGTTACAGGTTATTCCTGCTAAGTATGAAACTGTTTCTGAAGAAGTATTAGTACAAGAAGCATCTAGTACTATCTCTACTGCTCCAGCTGTTTATGAAACAGTAACGGAAGAAGTATTAGTAAAAGAAGCATCTACTTCATTGAGAGCTGTTCCTGCTCAATATGAAACTGTATCTGAAGAAGTCTTAGTACAAGACGCATCTTCTAGATTAGTACCAGTTCCTGCTCAATATGAGACAGTATCTGAGGAAGTATTAGTTAAAGAAGCATCTACAAGAATCGAAAGAGTTCCTGCTAGATACGAAACTGAAACTGAAACTATCCAAACAAGACCAGCGAGCACTAAATGGGTAAAAAGAAAAGCAGACAGAAACTGTTTATCTGCTAATCCAGATGATTGCTTAGTATGGTGTTTAGTAGAAGTACCTGCTATCAACCAAACCGTTACTAAACAAGTAAGAGTTGGTTGTTCAGATGGTTACACTGACAGCGGTGACGATTGCGTAAGAACTATCGACATTCCTGCTGAGTACAGAACTAGATCTTATCAAAAATTGGTTACTCCAGCTTCAACTAGAAGCGAAGAAATTCCAGCAAGATATGAAACTAGAACTATGCAAAAATTAGTGACACCTGCTACAACTACAACTGTAGAAATTCCTGCTGTTTATAAAAACAGAACTTACAGAAAATTAGTTACGCCTGCTAGTCAAAATGTTGCTGAAATTCCAGCTAGATATGAAACTAGAACTTACCAAAAATTAGTTACTCCAGCAACGACAACAACTGTTGAAATTCCTGCTAGATACGAAACTAGAACTATGCAAAAATTGGTAAGACCTGCAACAACTGAATCTGTTGAAGTTCCTGCTGTTTATAAAAACAGAACATACAGAAAATTAGTTTCTCCTGCAACAACTGAAACTGTTGAAGTTCCTGCTGTATACAAAAACAGAACTTACAGAAAATTAGTTTCTCCAGCTACAACAAGAAGCGAAGAGATTCCTGCAAGATATGAGACTAGAACTATGCAAAAATTAGTTACGCCTGCAACTACTGAATCTGTTGAGATTCCTGCAGTGTACAAAACTAGAAGCATTAGAAAATTAGCTTCTCCTGCTACAACTTCATCAAATGATATTGCTGCTAGATATGAAACTAGAAGCATGCAGAAATTAGTTTCTCCTGCAACTACAAAAACAATTGATGTTCCTGCGCAGTACAGAACTATTTCTAAAAGAAACCTTGTAAGAAAAGGTGGATTCACAGAATGGAGAGAAGTTGTTTGTTCTTCAAACGTAACTGCTGACCTAACTAGAAGAGTACAAGCTGCTCTTAGAGATAGAGGATATGATCCAGGGCCTGTTGATAATCAAATGGGAGCAAAAACAAAAGCTGCTTTAGTTAAATTCCAAAGAGATAACAGTTTACCTGTTGGCCAATTGGATTATGAAACTTTAAAAGCTTTAGGAGTCTCTTACTAAGAAATAGATAAACTCTATAATACTAAGCCGCTTGCAAATGCAAGCGGCTTTTTTTATGCCTTCAAGATTATCTTTAAAACTTAATTGATTAAAAAAGATGCCATAATAATTCATCCATATTACTTATATTTACAGCTTTACTTTTCCAACATATATTAATAATTATCATGGTAGAAGCGCTCATTCAAAAAGAATTACAAAGACAAAGAAGTGGTATTGAATTAATCGCCTCTGAAAATTTTACAAGTCAAGCTGTAATTGATGCAATGGGGTCTTGCCTAACCAATAAATATGCGGAAGGCTATCCGGGAAAAAGATACTATGGAGGCTGTGAAGTTGTGGATGAAATAGAACAATTAGCAATAGATCGATTAAAAGAATTATTTGGAGCAGCATATGCTAACGTCCAACCTCACTCTGGCGCACAGGCCAATGCCGCAGTTCAATTAGCAGTATTAAAAGCTGGTGATACTATAATGGGTTTTGATCTTTCACATGGTGGACACCTTTCCCATGGATCTCCTGTAAATTTCTCAGGTAAAATGTTTAACCCAGTTTTTTACGGGGTTGAAAAGGATACGGGTCTGATTAACATGGATAAAGTTGAGGCTATTGCTATTAAAAATAAACCTACATTAATTATTTGTGGAGCGAGTGCTTACTCCCGAGACTGGGACTATGCAAGATTCAGAGCAATAGCAGATAAAATTGGGGCTTTACTTTTAGCAGATATCGCACATCCAGCGGGTCTGATTGCTGCTAAACTACTAAACGATCCAATGCAGCATTGTCATATCGTCACTTCTACCACTCATAAAACTTTAAGAGGTCCTAGAGGCGGAATCATCATGATGGGAGAAAATTTCGAAAACCCTTGGGGCAGAACAAGCAAAAAAGGAAACCCAATAAAAATGTCTGCTATTTTAAATAGCGGTGTATTCCCAGGAATGCAAGGAGGACCTTTAGAGCACGTAATTGCAGCGAAAGCAATTGCTTTTGGAGAAGCGCTAAAGCCAAGCTTCAAGGCCTATTCTCAACATGTTATTGATAATGCTCAAGCAATGGCTGCAGCTTTCGTAGAAAAAGGATATAAGATCATTTCTGGAGGAACGGATAATCATTTAATGTTAATTGATTTAAGATCAAAAAATGTAACTGGTAAACAGGCTGAAGAATCTTTAATTAAGGCGGATATTACTATAAACAAAAATATGGTTCCATTTGACGATCAGTCTCCATTTGTAACCTCTGGAATGAGAATCGGCACAGCTGCAATTACTTCAAGAGGATTTTCCAAAGCACATTGTGTTCAAACAGTCGATTGGATTGATCAAATAATAAATAATATCGGCAATGAATCTTTCCCAGAAAAATTAAAAGGAGAAGTGAATGACTTCATGAAGCAATTTCCACTGTATGAAAACGTAATGGTTTAGTGAATTTGTAAATAGTGTGATTTCAAAAATTAAATTCTTTAAAATAGAAGCTAGATTTCAGCTACTTCATTTATATTTCTATATATAAGGATATGCTACTTCATCTAAAAACAAACCTTGTGCTGGCACAGACCATGCAGGATCAAATCTAATTTGTTTATCTAAAGCCTCCCTAACCATTATTTGTTCCAATTTACCCATTGCTACATTAATACATGTACCCACAATCAATCTAACCATCCCTCTTAAAAATCGGTCCGAACTTACTTTGTAATGCAAACTTTCCTCTCCTTCTATCCATTCACTACGTGTTAGTTTGCATTGCATGGTATGTACTTGAGTATTAGCTTTACAAAATGGAAAAAAAGCATCATAGTCTAATAATAATTTTGCCATAGACTGCAGCTTTTCAACATCGACTTTGTATAAGGAGGGAAAGTGAAATGAACGGTCTTTTAAAAATGGATTTTTATGTTGATGCAAATTATAAGTATAAGACCTTTTCGTAGCATCGAAACGCGCATGGGCGGTATCTCCTACTTTGATTATATTCATGATGCTAATGTCATATCCAATCAATGCATTCCATTGGAAGGCGAATTTATCAAGATTTATAATTTCTTTCTTCGCTTCGAAATGACCATAGTATAAACTAGCGTGTACCCCCGCATCCGTTCTTCCGCAGCCAACAATATCTGATTTCGAATTTAGAATAGTACTCAATCCGTTTTCTAAGGTTGTTTGAACTGTGTTTTGATTGGGCTGCTTTTGCCAACCATGAAAGTTAGCGCCATGATATGCTAATTCAACAAAATATCTCATAATAACTAAGTAAGATTAACTCAAACTAATTGGAAGGAAACATTGTAATTATTATTTTAGAAATATAAACGCTCGCTATATGGTCTTTTAAACGAAGCACTAAATACACACCTCTCTTTTAAAATTTTACAAAACACCAACAATACCCTTTCTCTTTATATTTTAGGGAAGTGCTAACAGCCCTCTATCTACTCTTCGCTTTAGCGAAGCTCCAACAAGCCTCTCTTTATTTTACATTTTAATAAACCAACAAGCCCCTCTCTATTATACATTTCAGCGAAGCGTAAAATGGAGAGGGTTTGGGGCGCGGTTTATGCCCGCTTCAATTTACTCAACTTCGATCGAGACAATTTATCCTTCGCATAAGCTTTATCTACTACAAATTCCTTAATGTTTTTTTGAGAAGGCAATTCAAACATTGCATCAGTTAAAATCGCTTCACAAATTGAGCGTAATCCTCTTGCTCCTAATTTATAATCCAAAGCTTTGGCAGCAATGTAATCTACTGCCCCATCCTTGAAAATTAGATTAATTCCTTCCAATTCAAATAATCTTTGATATTGCTTGAACAAAGAATTTTTAGGCTCCTTCATGATTCGAACTAAGACCTCTTTAGTCAAAGGCTCTAAATAAGTCAATACTGGTAATCTACCAATCAACTCAGGAATTAGACCATAACTTTTCAAATCTTGGTGAGATACATATTGCAAAATATTTTCTCTATCAATTCTTTCCTTATCCTCAGTACCAAAACCAATGACTTGTGTATTTAGACGTCGAGCAATGTTCTTTTCAACACCATCAAAAGCACCGCCACAAATGAATAAAATATTCCTTGTATTGACTTTAATTAATTTCTGTTCAGGATGTTTTCTTCCTCCTTGCGGTGGAACATTTACTTCCGTTCCTTCTAACATTTTCAGCATCGCCTGTTGAACACCCTCTCCTGAAACATCTCTGGTAATGGAAGGATTATCGCTTTTTCTAGCAATCTTATCTATTTCATCAATATAAACAATTCCTTTCTCTGCTGCACCAACATTGAATTCACAAGCTTGTAGTAATCTACTTAGCATTGATTCCACGTCTTCTCCTACGTACCCAGCTTCTGTCAAAACGGTTGCATCAACAATGGTAAAAGGAACATCCAAAAATCTGGCAATTGTTTTCGCTAATAAGGTCTTCCCTGTTCCCGTTTGTCCTACAAATAAGATGTTCGACTTTTCAATTTCAACTTCATCTATTTGATTTTGTCTAAGCCTTTTATAATGATTGTAAACTGCAACAGATAAGAATTTCTTTGCTTCATTTTGACCAATAACATATTGATCTAAATGTTCTTTTATTTGTATTGGCGTAATATTTTCGGGCAAACTAAAAGATTCGCCTTCCGTTCCACTATTTTGACGGGTATTTAATTCGTCTTTAATAATGTCATTAGCTTGCTCAACACAAACTTCACAAATGTGCCCTTCAATACCGGCGATAAGAATTAAGGCTTCGCTTTTATCTCGACCGCAAAAAGAACATCTATAATTATCTTTACTCATAATTTTATATTAAAGACTAAATAAAGGTAGCATTTAAGTAATTTATACTTCTGGCTTTCTTTCCAATACCTCATCAATTAAACCGTATTCTTTTGCCTCTGCTGCCGTTTTCCAATTATCTCTCTCACTATCTTTATGGATCGTTTCATAATCTTGACCTGTATGTAAAGAAAGGATATCGTATAAATTCTTCTGCATGGTCTTAATCAAATTATATGAAATTTCCATGTCTGTTACTTGCCCTTGCATTCCACCTAGAGGTTGGTGTATCATAACTCTAGAATGCTTTAAACATGACCTTTTTCCTTTTTTGCCAGCTGCTAATAATACAGCTCCCATTGAAGCAGCCAAACCTGTACATATAGTAGAGACATCTGGAGAAACATATTGCATAGTATCATAAATACCTAATCCAGCAATAACCGACCCCCCAGGGCTATTTATAAACATTTGCACATCTCTTTTTGGGTCTGCTGACTCTAAAAATAATAGTTGAGCTTGAATTACATTGGCTACATAATCGTTTACTGGAACTCCCATAAAGATTATTCTATCCATCATTAAACGAGAAAATACGTCTAAAGCTTGAATGTTCATTTGTCTTTCTTCAATAACCGCAGGTGTAAAACCTGTTATATTAGGAACAGCCGTAGGCATTGTTTTCTGAGCATAATGTTCAAGATGCATACTATTCATACCTAAATGCTTAGTAGCATATTTCATAAATTCTTTCTTATCAAACATTTGTTCTTTTTTTTGATTTTTATTAATGTTTACTATAACATACTACAAAATAAAAAGTTTTTGACCAAATTAGGCGCTCACCAATCAATTATAGCTGTGAACTAACCTTTCAAAGAGTCATTCGCCTCTTTTATTGCCGTGTTAAAATCTTCCACAGAGATATCTTTATCATTTACAGCTATCTTCTCGCCAACCTGAGCAAAGATTTTCTCTGAGAGAATTTCTTCATAAACTCTGTTCACTTGCTCTTGATCTTGCATCAATCTTTGAGCAGTTTGTGCCAAAAATGCATCATCCATTCCATATTGACCCATATATTGTCTTACTTGGCCAATAAAATGGTTTTGAATTTCTTCTGGTTGAACTTCTACTACGAATTGGTTACTTAATTTCTTTTTAATTAATGACCACTTCATGTTTTCTGCAAACTTTTCAAACTCCGTGTCAAACTCCTCATCGCCTACTTCTTTATTAAAACTTTTTAGCCATCTTTTTAAGAACGCTTCCGGTAATTCTACTGGATTCTTTTCTAATAAATCATCTTGAATACTTCTATATAACAAGGCGGTCGCTTGGCGATCAAAATACTTATCTAAATCTTCTTTAATAAATGCTTTGGCTTCCTCTTCTGATTTCACTTTATCAGGACCATATGCTTTATTGAAAAATTCTTCATTCAATTCCGCAAGATTAACTCGTGTCACTTTCTCTATCACGCCTTGAAATTTTGAATTTACCGCTCTCTCATTCTTCTCATCCATATGTAAGTAATATTTTTTTACATACTCCTCATCCTTATCTTTCTCCAGATTATAAATATCAAAAGATATGCTATCCCCTTTCTTCTTAGACAGGATATCCTCTTTTAATTTTTTATCAACGATTGAATCGACCATTATACCAAAAGTGGATTTCCAAGCATCTTCTTTCGCCTTTCCATCCTCTCCTAATTCTGTGGCATTAATGGTGATAATATCTTTTTCCTCAATACTATCTTCAATTTCAATTTGCTCACCAGCTCTTCTCCTTGCCAAATCTATTTCATCATTCAACATTTTGTCATCGATGATCACTTTCATTTTATCAAATTCATTGTCTTTGGTAATGCCAATTACATTAAACTCGGGTGCAATTCCTATATCGAATTTAAAAACAAAGTCTTCCAAATTCTTTATATCAAAATCAAATTGAGCTTGATCATCAGATGGGATAGGTTGGCCTAGGGTCTCGATTTTCTCTTTTTCAAGATAAGCTCCCATTTGCTTTTGCAATAGATCATTAACGGTCTCAGCAAGCACCCCTTGTCCGTACATTTTTTTAATAAAACCCATTGGAGTTTTACCCTTTCGGAATCCTTTAAGTTGGGCCTTACTTCTAGTCTTTTTCAACTCATCCATCCAAGGCTTTTCATAATCTTCTTTAGAGATTGTAATGCTAATTTTCGCATTCAATTTGTCAATATCCTCTCTAACAACTTCCATATTTTAAACTTTAGTTTTGGTATTTATTGGAGCAAACTGCTACTCCACTCAAAAAGCCCACAAAAATAGCGTTTAGAAAGCTGAAAACCAAGGTATTTTAACAAAACTAATATCATTCAATTACGCAATTTTTAGCGCTTTTTAGCTTCGAAATCTATTTTTTCTATATATTTGCATCGCTTTTGAAGAAAAGTAATTTTTATGCGGGTGTGATGGAATTGGTAGACATGCTAGACTTAGGATCTAGTGCCGCGAGGCGTGGGGGTTCGACTCCCTTCACCCGCACTTATAGGATTGCAGTTTTGCAATCCTTTTTTTATTTTTAATTGACTGTAGTCCATTGGATGATTATGCTCACGAATCATCATCATAAACTGATGGACAAATTTAAAACGCCTGATCTCCTAAACGCTTTATTCCTTTCATCGTTATTGCGACATTACTCATTTATTATAATGGATTGATCGATAAGCGAAACTTTATACAGTCAATCAACTGTGTACACCCAATGATCTGGAACCATTTATACCATTAAAATCAAGACGAAATAAATTCTAACCGTCTTATTTATTAATTCTTCAAAATTTTTCTTAGGAATCTTCATCAAGAACTGCCTGAGGGCAGAAGGGTATTGCTATCTAAAAATTTAAGTCAGCATAAAATATTAGCGAATAGATTAGCCATCTCATTCTTAGACCAGGTGCGGATTATAATCCTTGAAGAAATTCAATACTTGGAGTCCAAAGGAAACTATACTTTAGTCCATTTTAAAAATCGGCAAATTTTTGATGGTATTTCTATCTTTAAAAACCTTTGAAAATGCTTTGCCTAAGGATCAATTTATAAGAATTCATTGAAGTTATATCGTTCGTCTAGACAACATTTGTATATACAATCATAATTTTTCAATTGTTTTGCTTAACGGAAAAACCTTAACAATTTCTAGGTCTAGACATTATCTCCTTTTGAAATTTATTAAACATTTTATTATAAAAAACTAAATCTCAAATGCTCATTGCTCCCTTTATTTACATTGCCAATAAGATTGTTCTTTCTGCATAATCCCAAATTTATTTGAATAGAACAGGAATAACCCCTTAATGCAGACGGTCAGTATTTATACTGGCTGTTTGTTTATTTCTAGAAAGCCCAAGGCTCCAACTTAATGGGTATCAATAAAATAAAATTAATATATTTGGCATTTAATTGAGTGCTAATAATACCTAAACTATTGAAGATCAGAATACTCCACTTTTTCACAATGCTCCTAATAATTGGCTGTGTTTCTTGCTCTAGTACTATTGAAAAAAATGATTTCGAAAACTGGATAAGAAAAAATGATTTCGAAAAAAATAATTGAAAATTCTTACTCGAAAAAAAGATAAATAATCAACGTTATTAAAAGCTTATCAATCTTTTACTGGGATAATGCCCATTTCTGTTTTGGAATCCTCTGCAATCTTGATCAGTGTATTATAATAATTTGTGCAATGCATAAAATAAATTTTTTCCAAAAATTTACTTAAACAAGATATTTAATTTTTCCTAAAAGTTTAAGCTAGCCGTTTTCCCTTATAGACTTATAAACTTATAAACTCCTATATTGCACCACAAATTACCATAATGGACAACAACCGTTACCTAACCTTACTAGATGCAATAGAGGCAGAACGTGCCGAAGAAGAAGCCTACTACCTCAACCTTAAAACTCAGGATACCAGACAGGATAAAATAGAGGCTGGAATATTAATTTTTCCTTTGAGTTTGGAAAGAAGCAATTATACCATTGGAGAAAGAATTGAATTGGTATTGTATCGAACAAAAAATAAGAACCTCAATCATAAGTTTAAGGTTGGGGGAGCTATCAACCTTTCTATTGATGGCAGAAAAGAAGCTAGTTATAAAGCGAGTATTGCATTTGCAAGAAGAAATGAATTTCGAATCATTCTTTCCAATTCAGATTTAAGTCTTTCCCAATTTCCAAAAACTGCTTGGTACGTAATGGAAATGACTTACGATGAAAAACCATACAGAGTAATGAGAAATGCCATTACTAAATTAATGAAAACAAAATCCATAAGTCATCAAGAGTTAAGAGATGGTATTTCAAAATTAGCCCCGTTTGATTACCAACGAGAAACAAAGGTAAGTCATGCAGCCAAATTATTAAATATCTCTCAGAATAAAGCTATAGAAGAAATCATTAACACGCATCGAATATCCATTATTCATGGCCCACCTGGAACTGGCAAGACTACCACCATTGTAGAATTAGTGAAAGGTTTTTTAAAATTTGAGAAACGAGTTTTAGTTTGCGGTCCCTCCAATAATTCAGTGGACTTGCTAGCTAATCGTATGGATAGGGCCGGACTTAAGGTATTACGCATTGGAAACGTAACGAGAATTAATGATAACATTACTCATCTTTCACTAGATGAAAAATCAAGAAATCATAATGATTGGAATCATATTAAAAAGGTAAAAATTGAAGCGGAAGAAGCACGCAAATCTGCTACCAATTACAAAAGAAGTTTTGGCGCTACAGAACGAGAGCATCGTAATATGATGTATAAAGAATTTAAAGAACTGAAAAAATGGGCAAGAGATTTAGAAGAGCGATTACTTGAAAATATTGTGAGTGAAGCTGAAGTAGTTTGTGCGACACTGATAGGAATTGAAAACAGAAATTTAGCAGATCTAAAATTTGAAACAGTGATTATTGATGAAGCATCCCAAGCATTGGAACCAGAATGTTGGAATGCGATTCAAAAAGCAAATAAAGTAGTTTTGGTAGGTGATCATCTCCAACTTCCCCCCACTGTAAAGAGTAAAAAAGCAATGGCTTTAGGATTGGAGGAAACCTTGCTTCATAGATTAACGGATCACATTAAACATGCCTATCTATTAAATACTCAATATCGTATGAATGATAAAATTCTATCTTTCTCTAACGAGCAATTTTATGACAATCAATTGGTCTCTGATGGTAAAGTAAAAGACTGGACCCTGCCTAATGATAACTTTCCTTTAGTTTTAATCGATACAAGCGGATGCGGATTTGATGAAGATTATAATCATAAATCTAGAAGCATTTCCAATGAGGGCGAATACTTTATTTTAAGAGAATATTTATTGGAGCAAGCTGAAAAAATGGCTGGAGCTTCCATTGGGATCATAAGTCCATATTCAGAACAAGTACGACATATTAGAAGTCAGCAAACAGAGGATGAAGTATTAAAAACGTGGGATATTCAAGTGAATACCATAGATGGTTTCCAAGGTCAGGAAAAAGAGGTGATTTGTATAAGTTTAGTGCGTGCTAATACAACTAATGAAATTGGGTTTTTGAAGGATTTTAGACGTTTAAATGTAGCTTTGACAAGAGCAATGAAAAAACTGATCATCATTGGGGATTTTTCCACCCTAGCCTCTTACTCGCTTTACGCTGATTTAATTAAACATGTAGAAGCTAAAGGATTGTATAAGTCAGCTTGGGAATACATGACCTACTAATAAATTAAAATATTTCAATCTTTGACGATTCAAGTTTTAAGTGACTTAGTTGATAAAATAGGAAGAATTGGAAAATATTGCAATGAAATTAAAGCGATTTTTTAAATTACTTCTCAAAGCGTTTTAATTGATCAGAAGTAAAAGACCACTCTGGTGTATTCAATACTTCAAAATTATCTAATCTGTACCAAGGACTGATATGCTTTGTCTGATTGTTTTTCAGTATTTGTATTTCTTGGGCTGGCATATAACTTTGTCCTAACATAAACAATTGCTCTCCTTTTGCATTCTCGGCCATATCTAGTACAATTACCGCATGACCAGGATGACCTCCCTTAATGAAGACATCTCCTATTTGCATTTCAGAAAGGTCCATAGGTTTTAATTCTTTTTCTAATGAGGCGGTTCCTGCATAGGTGAAAATTAACTCCATATACTTCCAAAAATTATCATAGTTATTCGTTCGTTGAGCTCCAGGTTTCCAATATGTTTTATTGCCATCAACTATCATTCTATTCCCTTCCATCCATTTCGAATATTCCACTCTAAAACCATTAGTAAAATTAAAATGAATGTCATCATATTTCCCCGTTTCCCATAAATACTCTGCTTTTAATCTCATGATTGCGTCCGCGCATTGATGAAGATCTTTATTACCAATAGGAAGGTCAATAACCGCTTCATAGATTGCATTATTTGGCTTTTTTGTTCCATCATAATGTTTAACTTTAGAACCGTGAGGTTTTAAGGGTAAGTTTCTTAAATAATTAGCAAAAGAATTTAATTCGACTTTTTGTCTTGTAAAATCGCCTGGCACCTTTATTCTTTCAATAATAGACTTTCCTTTTGATTGAATTAATTTTAAAGTATTTTGGTGAATTTTTATACTTGGTTCGATAGCATCTTCATTGGCTTTAGATTGCTGTTTCTGATTGCATCCTATTAGCAAAAAACAGCATAAGCAAGAAATAGTCCACTTCATTTAAATAAAACGGATAGTTGCTATTAAAATTTTCTGTTCAATGGTGAATTTTTATGGATAGATATTTTCCAAAAATATTGAAATATTCTCAAATGAAGCTTTTATGGGCGTATTGACATATGTCATTTACCATCAAATTCGGTCGAATACACATTCTTTTATACCTATTCCCAAAAGCAAGAAATAGAACTCGTTTAAGTGTGTAATTTGAATATCTAAAATCAAAATTATGAAGTGGTTTATCTGTATTTTAATATGTTTTTATATAAATATCTCTTATACTCAAAATGTGGGAATTGGTGAAACTAATCCCAAAGCAAAACTAGATGTAAAGGGTGGTATAAAAGTTGGTCAATCTACAGGATCAGAAGAAGGTACTATACAATACAATGGAAATGAGTTTCAAGGTAGACAAAATGGACAGTGGGAAGCATTAGGGGTTCCTGAGAGTGGTATCGTGTTAAGCTCAGAATATATAAACAATAACTTAAAAAATAGTGGATTCGATTTCTATGGTGAATTTCAAATTCCATTAGTTAGCTATCCTCAAAGTAATGTTCCAGGGACATTTGCTGCAGACCAATGGAATCATGTCTACTATAAAGGAGATGTTGAAAAAACATCACATTTATTTTCTCGTAGTAACTACATTTGGAGAGATTCTGTACTATTAGCTTATAATGGATATGGGCAATTTGATTTTTATTCTGTTAAAGAAAATACTTGGAATAGTTTTATTGCCACAGTTCCCAACGCATATAATACGAGGAGAGGAACTTTACATAGCATTGGTAATGCTATTTTTTTTATAACTGGTGTTAGAGATGCCGCAGGTTTTAAGATGAATTTAGCAGATACATCAATTATCGAACTCCCGAATATGAATGTTAGTTATTTTTTTAAGGGTGGATACCATTCTGAGTTAATTAATAACAAAATCATATTATATGGTGGTTTTGATGATAATGTTGTCTCAAATACAGGAGTAATTTATGATATTTCGAGTAGTATTTGGTCTAATATGAATATGACTAATGCACCACCTGCATTGTATGATTTCGAAAGCTGTGGACTTTTACAAGAATTTTGTGTATTCGGAGGAAAAAGTTTCTCAAATACTTATATTAATTTTTCAGATGTTGGAAAATTTTACAATGTAAATACAAATCTTTGGACAGATATGTCGTCAACCGGGTCGAGTCCTAAAGGTCGTATAGGTCATACTATGACTGCTATAAATTCGGATTTTTTCTTTTTATACGGTGGTATGGTCGATCAATCTGGAGTAACAAAGGATACGTCAGATACTGTGTTAAAAACCAAGGATTATTTCCGATAATTTGTTAATTTTAAAAACGGTGAATATTTTCATTTAATGAAAAGGCAGGCCCACCACGAATCATTTCATTTTAGCAATCCCGCTTTTTGTTGACTAAGGGGATTTGCGAAAATTAAATGCTTCTGTGCTCAACTCTATTAAAAAAATACGGAAGATAGTTTTATACTAATCTATCCAGGTTATGTCGGCTGCAAGGCCGGCATATTTTTTTGATGTCTTTTATAATAGTTTTTATCAAAAGCTTCCTCTTTTTTCC